>LSQX01270200.1_pt1 | contig 15434 bp, 9 predicted proteins | sample 654561 | NCBI WGS metagenome assembly LSQX01 (sample SAMN04489861, study PRJNA283612) | anaerobic digester metagenome | isolation source: 4 biogas reactors fed with cattle manure at either 37C or 55C with and... | place: Denmark: Kongens Lyngby | collected 2014 | reverse complement strand
CTCTATATAGCGGGTGCTCATGCGATCGTCATCATTGGGATCGTTTAGTGTCCGCCTCGGAATTTTTGTATCGGGATTGGCAATTGTCAAGTTAATTATGTTGCTATACCAATCTTTCGTATAAACGCCATTTGTCGGAACAATTTGTGCGCGGTCCTTTACAATCGACAGCTGATTTCTCCAGAGGGAGTTCATATGACTGAGTGACATGGAGTTGTAATTGAGCACTTTATTACCGTAAGAGCCGTTTATAAAGATATTCAGGTCGAAATTCTTGTAACGGAAGGTGTTGGTCCAACCGTATGTAAACTTTGGCAGAGGAGAACCTATGTCGGTCCTATCGGCCTCAGTAATCTTTCCATCCGGAATGGGATTGCCATTTTCATCAAATGCGCCTGCTATATCTTTATATTTAATATCCCCTACCCATACGGTATTCGTGCGGTTGAACACTCCATCAACGGGATATTTCTCAGCGCGAGGCGAATTCTCTATATCAGCGAGGTCGACATACACCCCTTCCACTATATAGCCGTAGAAGTTATAAAGAGGCTTGCCCACCTCGGACATGCACACGATGTCGCTCCATTGGCCGTAACCGGGCAGAGTGGTTGCTTCTGCACCCTTAATGGCTAACAATTTGTTTCGGTTGAAAGAGATTTGGAAATTGCTGTCCCAAGCGAAGTTCTCGCGGTCAATAGGATGGGTGTCGAGGGTAATCTCAAGACCCTTGTTTTCAATAGAGCCATAGTTGCCCTTTGGAGCGGCGAGAGCCAAAGAGACATTGCCATCCGTTCCCATGTAAGAAGGAAGGTCAAGGCTCATAAGCATATCGTCGGACACCTTGTAATAGGCATCCACCGTGAGATTTATGCGATTATCGAACATGCTGAGGTCAAGTCCCAGATTGTACTGCTCCTGACTTTCCCAGCGTATTCCGGTATTGGGAATATTGGCGGGACGGAAACCCTGGCCGAGTGCTGAAGGCATATTGCTGATGGAAGAGCCCCAAGCATAAGAGCCGATATTGGCATTACCCGTCTGCCCCCAACCTATACGTAATTTACCATTATTGATAAAACTCTTGTTCCAGAATTTTTCATTCGAAAAACGCCAGGCAACTGCCAAAGAATGGAAACCGGCCCAACGATTGTCCGGTCCGAAATTGGAGGAGCCGTCATAACGATAGGTGTAGGTCGCAAGATAGCGGTCGTCATAATTATAGGTCTCACGGGTGAAGAACGAAGCCATTGCCGAAGAGCCAAAACCCTGGCCGATGTTGTAAGAAGTTGATTTACCGAGCTTTACATTATGCACCTCATCTGAAGGAAGATCAGTGGAAGACCCTCTGAAATAATCCCATCTCGACTCCCAGGCCTCCTGGCCGAGCATAGCAGAAAAGTTATGCTTGCCAATATTATTGGAATAGGTAAGATAATTCTTTACCTGCCAGAACATACCGGCATTCTTCTGATAACTCATGCTGTTCTGAGGGCGTACCCAACCACCAAGATCCACTATGGGACGATACCTTATTGCATCGGAACTGCTTACATCGAAACCCAACTCGGTGCGATAAGTAAGATGCTTGAAAGGAGTAAGTTCCAGATAAACGTTGCCGTTCAGTTTCTGGCGCTTGAGCAAATTATCCTCCATCATAGCCATTGCAACGGGATTCGGATTTGTGTATCCCTCACGAATAGTAGAGGAATAATTGCCATACACATCATAAATGGGAATGTCCGGAGGAGTTGTAAGAGAGTAGCGGATAAGACCCGCTTCAGAATCTGCCAGCTTAAGGTCGTCCAAGGTTCTGGCAAAAGTGGCATTAAAACCGAGTTTTAACCAGCTCTTGAGCCGGGCATCCATATTTGCGCGTAAACTGAAGCGGTTGAATTGACTTCCGATGATGGTTCCTTCCTGATCCATCCATGAGCCGGACACATAATACTGCACTTTTTCCGTACCGCCTTGTGCGCTCAGCTGATGCTGTTGCTGAAAGGCCGTGCGGAAAATAGCATCCTGCCAGTTTGTACCCTTTCCCAGCAGATTAGGAGTAGCATAATAGTCGCTGCGAGAGCCTTCTCCAAGTGCCACCAACTCATTGTAATACTGAGCAAATTCACGTAGATTCATTATATCCAGCCGAGTGTTCTGCCTTGCCCAGGCGGCCATGCCGTCATAAGAGAATTTGGCATCTCCGGCTTTGCCGCGTTTGGTGGTGATGAGCACTACGCCGTTAGCGCCCTGAGCTCCATAAATGGCTGTTGCAGAGGCGTCTTTGAGAATTTCCATGCTAACAATGTCAGCAGGGTTGATGGTAGAGAGCGGAGAAATGGTGGAAACTTTTCCGTTTCCGAGCGCATCTCCCAGACCAAAGTCTGCACCGCTATTCCCGCCGCCCTGCATAATTACACCGTCAATTACATACAGAGGCTCTGCATTAGCATTGATGGTAGCCTGGCCGCGTACGCGGATGCTCGACGAAGAACCCGGGGCGCCGGAAGTGATTACAGCGGTTACACCGGCTGCCCGACCCTGCAGGGACTGGTCGAGATTGGTGATAATGGACCCCCTGAGGTCTTCCTCTTTCATAGAAACGGAAGAACCGGCAAGGTCGCTTCTCTTCATCGTACCGTAACCTACAACCACAGCCTCATCGAGGAACTGTCTGTCTTCTTTGAGCACCACATTGATGACATCTTTGCCGGCAACTTGATACTCCTGGTTAGCATAACCGATGGAAGAGAAAACGAGGATTGCTCCGTCCGAAACGGTGATGGCGTAATTACCGTCAAGGTCAGTGATGGCACCCTTGTTGGTACCCTTCTCCTGAACCCCTGCGGCAATTACAGGTGCGCCCGACTCGTCGGTAACGGTTCCCTTAACCGTACGTACCTGCGCCATCAGCACTGCGCCGCCTCCGAAAAGGCAGGCAAGCAGGCAAAATAACAGTTTTCTTTTCATTCTGTCTTTTTGTTAATAGTTAGTTAGAGATTAATTATTGGTTGTTAAACATATATTTCTGTAAGAATTTGTTCCTTTCCTCACTTAAGCGGGGCTCCTGATTATGAATATCGTGACCGCTGAGAGGAAAACCCTTATAAAACTTGTCAGGGCCGGAAATCAGATTATAACCGCCGAAGTTGGTATGAGGCGGGCAAATATTATCCTGCAAGCCGAAGCACATCAGCGTAGGGCATTTTATATATTTCGCAAAATTCTTTACATCAAAGTAGCTCAGCACCTTAAGACCTTCTTCGCGGGTAATCCCCTCTTTCTCCCAAACGGAAAATATCGCACTCGACGGCCAATTTTCCATTTCCAAATAATCAGGAAAATCGCTGAGAAACGGCACCATGGGCACAATACATTTGAACAAATCGGGCATCAGCGCCGCCGTTACAAGCGTAAAGGCTCCCCCTTGGCTGCCACCTTCCGCCCAAACATTGGAAAGGTCTGCCTTAGGCAGCGTCTGCACAAACTCCATTGCGCGTACGCAATCCATATAAGCACCTCTATAATAATAAGTCTCCTTGGATGAAATACCCCTCGTAGCCCAGTCTTTTACTGGCGGAAAAAATTCACTTATACCCTGTTCGCGGGCAGATGTGGTAAAGTCTATCCGGTTCGGATTTGCACTCGGGTCCTCCGGCCATGGCATGGAATTATAGCCATTGAAAGCCACCCTTACCGGATATTTGCCCTCCTTTACAGGCTCCACCAACCAGCCGCGTATCGGCACTCCCCCAAAAGAAATCATATCTATGCGATATGTCCTGCGAACATCATTGCTCCTTTCGGGAATAAGAGTACGGCGGAAATTGGGAGCCACGGCATCCAATTGTTTGCGGGTATCCTTCCAAAATGCCTCGAAATCGTCTTGAGCATCTCTCGGAGAAACTATCGCCGTAGGTTCACAGCCGACATTAAAGGCTTTTTCCGTAAGACCATCCTTTTCCACATATAAGCGCGCTTTATAAAAGCCCGGCTCCAAACCCATATGGAATTCTATGGTATCGGTCATGCGGCCGGGACGGGCAGTGGTCGTAAAATTCTTGTAAGCTTCCCCTTTATCGGTTTTGAGCTCCAGACTGACATCCACCCTGCCCGCTCTCCCCTGTTTGGTGCGAACCAGCACTCGAAGAGGCTTCTGGTCATCCAAAGTATAAAGCCAATCGTTTTCCAAAAGCGCCTCCACACTATAATTACAATTGGTATGTGCTGCGGCCTTCTTAATAATATCAGTGGTGGAAACATCCGAAACATATACCCCGTTAAGGCCCTGGACTTCTTGGGCGGGATCTCCGCAATAGGGCATGCCTTTCTCCCAAAAAGTGCCGTTCGGCTGCTTGGGAGCATATCCGCTCCAGCCCCAGAAATTCAGTCCGGCGAACACTCCTCCATTTCTGTCCGACTCTACTACAGCATCGGCGATTGTTTGATAATAATGGTCTCTGCCCCAAGTTCCCCAATCGTTACGCATGGCATCGCGGGGAAAGCCGAACTCCTCCACCACAATGGGCTTACTCAATCTTTCGGCTATCGCGGCATGTCCGGCAAGATATTTTTTAGTGGAATCTATGGAGGCCCAAATATAATCTTCCGGCTTGGGAGCCGGAGCCCAGCTCCAATTGTACGGCCATATATGTATGGTAATATAATCTATCTGCGGATGGCTGTGCACTTTTTCAAAGAGTTCCCAATTCTGCTCGCAACCCATATAGCCTTCGCTGCCGGCGGAAACCATATGATTGGGATCGCATTCCTTAATGATGCTTGCTGCTTTCCCTATCCATTCCACGAATTTTTGACGGACAATCGTATCGGCCGAAAAACAACGCGGCTCATTGGCAATCTGCCAGCTGAATATTGTCACATCATCTTTATAGGGCTTGCCTGTTATGCTGTTCCTGCGGCTTACAATATTTCTTATATGCTGATAAAAAAGTTCCTGTGCCTTTTCATTGGTGCTGAATCCTGCCATCTGCTCCTTGAAGGGTTGGTAGCCATCGATTGCGGGTATAAGAGCCTTGCCGGCTCCGGCCCATTCCAAATAGCAACCGAAGCCTCCACTCCATTCCCAAGTATTATTAAGGTATAACACGGCTTTCATATCCCTTTTGGCCATTTCCACAAGAAGATAGTCGAGACCTCGAAGAATAGTGTCGTTATACTCTCCGGGAGCCTTTTGAAGAGTGGGCTCAATGCGTGTGGGTATTCCATCCGGACCATCACCTCCCACCAAAACACGTAAATTTGTAATACCCAAGCCTTTGAGGGTATCCAACTCGGCAGTCAAACGCTCTTTATCGCCTCCTTGTCCATCGGAAGCTAAAATGGCTCCATACCAAAAATTAGTTCCTATGAATGATATTTTTTTACCATTCTGCTCGAAGTGTCCGTTTTTTACGTGCACGAAATTGTCCGACCCGGAACAGGCAGAGAAAACAATAAATGCAAAAACAAATGCTGAAAGCACTTTAAAGGTTTTCATCAGGGTTAGAAGTTTTGTGGTTATTAACTTAGCAAATATAATCAGTCCCCTATTGAAATTCAAGTATAATTTTAGCTGATTTTGATACTTATTTGCTTAATATCTTGCAAATACCCCTGAAAACGCCGTCTAAACCAAAACCCTGTTATGTTTATACATTTTTCGGAATTCCCTGGGGGTGGAGCCGCGCCGCGATTTGAAAATGCGGTTGAAATTGGAGAGATTATTAAACCCGCAACTGTAGCATATCTCACTGATATTCAAGTCTGTACTCATTAAGAGACGGGATGCTTTGCCAAGTCTGGAATCTATCAGGTAATCCCTCAGCGTGCGGCCTGTAGCAAGATGGAAATAGCGGCTGAAGGAAGATGCTGACATGCCGGCCACATCAGCTACTTGCGCCAAAGTAATTTCTTCCGTAAAGTGCTCATGGATAAACTTTTTCACCTTCATTATCCGCTCCTCTTCCTCCGGTTCTCTTTCTTTGGCGAAAGACACACTGGAAAGTTCCCTTGCCCGAGAGTCTTTTGCTAATATATTAAGGAGTCTGAAGAAGTTCAGCAACTGTTCGAAACGGTCTTGCTCCGCCGCCAAAGTGTCGAGTATAGAATAACTTTTGAGTATGGCCGCATTCGAAAAAGCCAGACCGTACTTAGCACGCTCCAACATAATGTTTATATCGCGGAATTGTATCTTGTCAGAAAAAGATTCGGGGAATACTCCGGCCTCGAACTGAATAGTTATCTCCCTCATATCCGGAGACTTACATTCTGCCTGCTCCCAAAAGTGCTCCAAGCCTCCGCCAATCAGCACCAACTCATATTCTCCCACTTTTTCTACGCTATCCCCAACCACACGCTTTGCTCCGAAGCAATGCTCCACGAAATTAATCTCATATTCGCTATGCTTGTGTACGGGAAAAGTAAAGCGGGTCTTATGTCTGTCAACAATAAAGAAAAAATCCTTTTGGGACAGCGGAGTGATTTCTGTAAGCACTTCTTTCATAATACTTCCGGCTTTAATCCGGCTTTTTAAAAAACATATTCTCTCTCCGCCAGCTTTTCGCTTCTGATTTTACAGGACAAAAATGTTAAAAAAGTATCACTTTTCCAAACTTCTTTCCACCTATTGGTCCAATATATTTTCGGGAAGATGTTCAAGGAAGCTCCGAACCGCCTTGAAAGAGCTGTCGGAGATGCTTTTCCAAAAGTCATCATATTCACTTTGATGGTCCTCTCCCGCCACATCGGAGATTATCCTAAGGCTCAGGAACGGCACGCCATGCTTATGACAGGTTTGGGCTATCGCACCCGACTCCATATCCACCGCTATAGCTTCCGGGAAATTGGCAAGTATTGCAGATGCCTGCCCGGAATTGCTTATAAAAAAGTCACCGCTCGCAAGCAGGCCATCCCTGGCGCCGGTTTGCAAGGCGCAGTCAAGCAGAACCGTATCGGCAATAAAACGCTCGGGACATCCCTGCACCTGTCCATAGATATTGCCCTCTCCGCACCAGACATCGTGATACACCACCTGCGAGGCGGCCACCACATCCATACTCTTAAGTTTATGACAAAGCGCTCCCGCCACACCGGTGCTCAAAAGGCAATCCAAAGGATGCTCCTTAATAAAACTCTGCGTTTCCAGCGCCGCATTCACCTTGCCTATTCCGCTTTTGCGAAGCACCACCTCATTAGCTCCCACACGGCCTTCATCCCTTCCCCCCAACAACATTTTAATTTGCTCATATTCGCCATCAAGGGCAACAATAATTCCGACTTTCATATTACAAATTTAGTAAAAACCACGAATTATTTAGTACTTTTGTTAGTTATGAAATTTAAAACCGCATTTATGGCAGCAGTTGTACTCACATTCAGTGCATGCGCCGGGCACAAAAGTGCCGATAACACTCCGGCTATACCGCAGGACAAGGCCTTGGAGGACAAAGTAGAAAAGACACTAAAGGGTCTCAGCCTCGAAGAAAAAGTTGGGCAGATGATGCAACTCTCAATAGAGGTTGTAACCCTGCCCGACAAATCCGGCTTGGATATGGAGAAGCTCCGGACAGCAATAGGCAAATATAAGGTGGGGAGCATCCTCAACGTATTTGCCCGCACGGCGCAAGACCGCTTTTTTACGGCCGACTACATCTCCAAAATTCAGGAGTTGTCCTTGCAAGAAATCGGCATACCATGCATTTACGGCTTAGATATGATTCATGGTGCGTCTTACATCGCCGAAGGCACTTTCTTCCCACAGGGAATCAACATTGCGGCCGGTTTCAATCCTGAACACGCCCGTACAATGGGAGAAATAACAGCTTATGAAACCCGTGCAGCCATGTGCCCCTGGACATTCTGCCCTACTATGGATTTGGCCCGCAACCCTTGTTGGTCGCGCTTCTGGGAAAGTTTCGGCGAAGACCCCTATCTGCAAAGCGTTATGGCAGCCACAGAAACCCGCGCCTTACAGGGCGACGACCCCAACCACATCGGCAAAGAGCATATAGCGGTAAGCCTTAAGCATTACATGGCCTATGGAGCGGCAATCAGCGGACGCGACCGTACCCCCGCCTATGTATCGCCGTCTGACCTTCGCGAAAAACATTTCGCTCCTTTCAAAGCCTGCATAGAAGCAGGTGCGCTAACTTTGATGGTCAATTCCTCTTCCATCAATGGTGTACCGGTGCATGCTAACCATGAACTGCTCACCGTTTGGCTCAAAGAAGACCTTAATTGGGACGGAATGATAGTAACCGACTGGGCGGACATCAATAATCTCTGGACTCGCGAGCGTGTGGCCGCAAACCGCAAAGAAGCTCTTGCCTTAGGCATAAATGCAGGTATCGATATGGTAATGGAGCCGTACGACCCCACTGCCTGCGATGATATAATCGCTGCGGTAAAAGAAGGACTTATCCCGCAAAAACGCATAGACGATGCCTGCCGCAGGGTGCTGCGCCTGAAATACCGCCTCGGCCTGTTCGATAATCCGACCTGGGATGTAAAGGCTTACGACAAAGTAGCTTGCGAAGAATTCAAAGAAGCAGCCCTTGCCGCCGCAGTGGAAAGCCAGGTATTGCTGGAAAACAGCGGCATCCTTCCTTTAAAGAAAGGCCTCCGCATACTTGTAACAGGCCCCAACGGCAACAGCATACGCTCACTCAACGGAGGTTGGAGCTATACTTGGCAAGGCACGGCGGAAGAAAAATACACCGCTTGGTACAACACTATTTACGAAGCCCTAAAAAACGAGTTCGGAAGCGTCAGCTATGTTCCCGGAGTGGAATATGTAGAAGATTATATGGCTTGGAAGCAAGAGAAGAACATTAATATAGATGCCGCCGTATCCGCCGCCCGCAGGGCCGATGTAATAATAGCCTGCGTGGGGGAAAATTCCTATTGCGAGACTCCCGGCAACATCGAAGACCTCAATCTATCCGCCAATCAAAAGAATCTTGTAAAAGCTCTTTCCAAGGTGGGCAAGCCCATTGTGCTGCTGCTTAACCAGGGACGTCCCAGAATAATCAACGACATCGTAGGACTTCCCAATATAGAAGCCGTTGTGAATATGATGCTTCCCGGCAACTATGGCGGTGATGCCCTGGCTCTCCTACTCAGCGGAAAAGAAAATTTCAGCGGCAAGCTCCCCTTCACCTACTCCAAGCATGTGAACGACCTTCACACCTACGACCACAAGGTATCCGAAAATGTACCAACCATGGCGGGAGCCTATAATTACGATGCCACCATGTATGTGCAGTGGCCCTTCGGAGCAGGCCTCAGCTATACCACTTTCGAATACAGCGGGCTTGAGGTGGACAAGAGCGAATTCACCGCCGATGATGTGCTGAATGTGAAAGTTACCGTAAAGAATACCGGAAATCTTCCGGGCAAAGAAGCCGTCCTGCTGTATTCTTCCGATTTGGTAGCGAGCATTGTGCCGGATGTAAGGCGCCTGCGCTCCTTCACGAAGATAGAACTGCAACCCGGCGAAAGCAAGGTGGTGGAATTTAGGGTGCCCGCCAAAGACCTCGCCTTTGTAGGTGCAGACGGCAAATGGAGGCTCGAAAAAGGTGACTTCCGTCTCAGTTGCGGGGGACTTGGAGTTAACACCTGCTGCACCGCTACCAAAGTTTGGAAGAAAGCGAATATTTAACTATTCTTTGACTTGTAGTGTTGCAGTTCCCAAGAGTTGACGAGGTTCTGCCATATTGAATAAAGACCGCCGGCTACCGATGTGATTGGAGTCATATAATTGATGCCAAGCCATATAAGGAAGCCGGTATTCTTTTGCCCGAAGGTCTGGCCCGCAGTGATGGAAATGCTGTGACCGTAGCGCCTTGCAATCCTTCGTCCGAGCAGAAACTGCCCTATGCAGCAGGCAAGCGCTACGAGTCCTATGAGAAACGCCATGTAGAATGGGGAATGCGACAAAACCAAGGAACGGGTAGCTAACGAAATTGCAAAAAGCAGGGCTATGCCCCAGACATAAAAAGCGTAATTCACAAAGGATGCAAACCATTTCTGCACTTTGGGCAGAGTATAGCGGATAGTCCAGGCAAGGATACAGGGCAGTACCAGCATGGAGAACACCCTCTTGCTTACACTCCAAAGCAGGCCAAAATAACTCAGCCCTTCCTGTGGATTGATAAGCGGAACCACCAAGGGTATAAGCAGCGTAGCCATTATGTCGCTAAGGAGCAGATAAGCCATAGTCTGCTGGAGCGAGCCGCCTATGCGCGAAGTAATTACCCCGGCGGCAGAGGCCGTAGGACAGATGAAGCAAAGCATGGCGCATTCCGAAAGTATTCTAAGTTCTCCGTGGGGAAGGAGAATCGTAACGACAGTAAACACTGCAAAGAGCAATGCCTGAACAGAAAGCACTTCTGCATGCCAGCGACGTACATGAAGGTCGGACGGAGCCGTTACATTGAACTGCAGGAAGAGCATAATCCCCACCAGGAAAGGCTGAGATTCCTTTGCTATTAAACTATATGTGAGCTCTGCCTGCCCGAAGCCGGGAACAAAACGCAAAAAAAGATATATACCTACGCCAAGCAGCATAGACAACACCAACATCCATTTGCGTAAAAAATCTGAAAGCTTACTCGACATATAAAAGCAGGCCTTTCAGATATTCCCCTTCGGGATGATAAATATTCACTGCGTGGTCGGCAGGCTGATTGAGTCTGTCAAGAATGCGCACGCGGCGGCCTGTTTGCGCAGAAGCGGAAAAAACAGCTTCGAGAAAAGCCTGGCGGTCCACCACTTGGGAGCAGGAAAAGCTGAATACGAGCCCTCCGTGCGCCACCGCCTCTATTGCGGCGGCATTAAGCCTCTGATAGGCCCTAAGCGCCTGAGATACTGCTCCGCGATGCTTTGCAAATGCAGGAGGGTCCACAATAATCAAATCGTATTTGCCCGGCTCTACGGTAGCTAAAAAATCTTTTACATCAGAACAATATTCCTCATGCCGGTCAGACGAAAAACCATTCAGTTCTAAATTCTCGCTTGCTATCGATATGGCTTTGGAAGAAGAATCCACAGAATCCGCCCTTAAAGCCCCGCCTGCCAAAGCATAAACCGAAAAGCCTCCTGTATAAGAGAAGAGATTAAGCACTCTGCGTCCTTTGGAGTAGCTTTCCACAAGGGCGCGGTTATCGCGCTGGTCCAGGAAAAAGCCCGTCTTCTGCCCTTCCCTCCAATCTATCTTGAATTTATGTCCGTTCTCACTCACAATCACAGGCTCATCTGTAAAATCCGGAGCCTTGTAAAGATAGCCGTCTATGAGTTCCAAGCCCGCCTTGAACGGAGCGGTGCCGCTGCTCTTGTCGTATACCGCCTTGAGTTTTTTGCCATAAAGGCTTTGGAGAGCCTCGCAAATCTGCTTTTTGGCGCGGAACATGCCTGCAGAATGAGCCTGCATTACAATTACTCCATCATAATAATCTATTATCAACCCGGGTAATCCATCCCCTTCTCCATGCACCAATCTATAACAATTTGTCTTGCGTGAATTCACCAATCCCACCCCGACCCTAAGTTCATAAGCCGCACGAAGCGCATCCGTCCAAAAAACAGCCGATGAGGGATCTCCCGCAAAAGAAAGTATGCGCACTACAATAGAACCGACTTGCCAATGGCCCATGGCCAAAATCTCCCCGGTGGAAGAATAAACCCCCACCAAATCTCCTTCGGACGGATTACCTACAACATTTGCCACCGCCCCTGAAAACACCCAAGGGTGAAAACGCAGGATGGAGGCCTCGCGGCCTTTCTTCAAATATATTTTTGCTGTCATTTTTTAGCCATCTTGAGAAGTTGCTCGGGAGGCAGCATCTGTTCCGATTTGAGCGGCTCTTTGCGACTCCTTCGCAATTTAAGATACATTTCGCGGCATATCCAGGCATCTGTGGCCGCATATTTAAGCTGGGCTTCACTCAACACAGGCGCTTCCCAATTACTCAACTGTTGGGTTTTAGAGATGCGCACGCCCAATATTATGGCCGCCATCTTTTTTACGCTCTTATCTTTGATGCCGTATTCCCAAACCATTTTCTGAAGGTCTACGAACCTTCGCTCGGTAAAAGCTTGAATGCGCTGCAAGCCGCGCACATCATCTGAGGAGGCTGCGCCCACTTTTAGAATAAAGGGGTCGGCAAAGATATGACAAAGTTTGCCTAACATTCCCAATTTCTGAACACGGAAGAGAAATGCTTCGTCTTTTCCCGAAAGCTGAACCAAGGCCACCCCGTTACCTCGCACTCCGGGTGTGAATACAGGCTTGGACTCGGTGTCAAAGCCTATCACCTTTTGCCTTCGCAAATATTTAAGAGCTCTTTCGAACTCCTTGCCGGGCTCGCTTATAACATTGATTTTTCCTTCAAATGCCACCAAAGGCAATTTTTCTATTTCTTGAGGCGTGATGCTTAGTTGATAACTCATCCAAAAATCGCTTTCATCCCGACAAAGTTAGCCAAAAATTGCATATCTTTGCAATCATATGCCTCAGATTTCACATTTAGCGGAACACATGCCCACATCGGCTATCCGCATGCTTAACCCATTTGCTGAAAAAGCGAAGGCAGATGGCGTCAAGGTTTATCACCTCAATATAGGCGCCCCTGACATAAAGTCTCCCCAAAGCGCCATAGATGCTGTCCGCAATTACCAATTCGACCATCTCTCTTACTCTAATTCCATCGGCTCGCCGGAATTGCGCCGTGCCCTTTTAGACAAATACTACAAGTCTGTAGGTGTGGACATCTCGCTTGAAGATATTATAGTGACAGTTGCGGGGTCGGAAGCTTTAGACTTTTTCTTTCAAATAACCACCAACTTCGGCGGAGAAGTAATAGTGTTTGAGCCCTACTACTGCAACTATAGCGCTATTGCAAGCAAATTCGGTGTCAAGTTGGCAGGCATCCATACCGACATCAAAGATGGCTTCCGCCTGCCGCCGGTATCCGAGATTGAAAAACATATCACTCCCCGGACAAGCGCAATCCTTATAAGCAATCCCTCAAATCCTACCGGCACCCTCTTTTCCAAGGAAGAGATGTTGCAGATAGCGGACATTTGCCGCAAGCACGACCTCTTTTTCGGTTGTGACGAAGTATATAGGGAATTCTGCTACACCGATGACCCCCACTTCAGCGTAATGGATATTCCGGACTTTGACAGGTATGCAATAATGCTGGATTCTGTGTCCAAACGCTTCAATCTGTGCGGAGCCAGAATAGGCTGCGTGATCTCGCGCAACAAAGAAGTTATGTCGCTTGCGCTAAAGCTTGCACAGGCACGCCTCTGCCCTCCCGTACTCGGCCAGGTGGCCACCTTGGGGGCTTTGGATGCACCCGCATCTTACTTCGGAGAAGTACGTAAAGAATACATCGCCCGCCGCAATTTCACAGTGAATGCCCTGAATAAAATACCGGGTGTATATTCTCCAATGCCCAACGGTGCATTCTACACAGTGGCCGAACTGCCGGTAGACAACGCCGCCGACTTCTGCAAATGGCTCCTCACCGACTTCCGCCTTAACGGAGAAACCCTTATGCTCACCCCCGCTGCTCCATTTTACATCAATGAGGAAAAAGGTGTCAAGCAGGTGCGCATAGCCTATGTTCTGGAAATACCTGAACTCGAAAAAGCAATGGAAGTACTTGCAAACGCATTAGATATTTATAATAAACACAAATAACAATAAATGAAAAAATTCATCACGATCGCCCTTTTTCTTGGGCTCCTGTCCTTTGGCTTGAACGCTCAAAGAAGCAAAATCAATTTTCCCGACTACGAATTCACAACCATCAAGTCCAACCCTATAACCAGTGTGAAAAACCAAAACCGCAGCGGTACCTGCTGGGCTTTCTGCACACTGAGCTTCTTCGAATCGGAAGCAATAAGGTTGGGCAATATAAAAGACAGCACCAAATATCCTGATTTTTCGGAAATGTTCGTGGTGCATAAGTCCTATTCCGAAAGGGCGGATAAGTATGTAAGATTGGACGGCAACCTTACTTTCGGCGCCGGTTCAGAAGCCAATGACGTACTTCATGTAATACGCGATCACGGTATTATGCCGCAAAGCGTTTATTCCGGCATGAATTATGGTTCCGAACTTCCGGAGCAGGCCGAACTGGATGCGGTTTTGAAAGCCTATGTAGAGGTGATTGCCAAAAAGCCCAACAGGAACAGGCTCACCACTGCGTGGAAGAAAGGTTATAATGGCATACTCGAGGCTTATTTGGGAGAAATCCCCACAGTCTTTACGCTTAACGGCCGTACTTACACTCCGGTAACCTATCGCGATGCCCTCAAGATTGATGCAAAAAACTATATTTCGCTTACCTCCTTCACTCACCATCCATTCTATACTGAGTTTGCTTTGGAAGTATGCGACAATTGGCGCTGGGGGAAGGCCTGGAATCTTCCTATCGATGAACTTATGAATGTTCTTGATGCCGCTCTCAACAACGGCTACACAGCATCATGGGGCACTGATGTGTCCGACCCGGGCTTTACTCGTGACGGTCTTGCCATCCTTGTAGATACCGAGGCCGCCCCTGCAGCCGGCTCAGACCAGGAGCGCTGGACAGGCAAATCCAACGACACGGAGACTACGATTCCCGCACCCGTGGAGAAACTTGCCACTCAGGAGAGCCGTCAGATAGGCTTCGACAACAAGACCATAACCGACGACCACGGCATGCATATTTTCGGCATCGCCCGCGACCAATTCGGCAATAAATATTATATGGTTAAGAACTCCTGGGGCGAAACCGGCAAATATAAAGGCATTTGGTATGCAACCGAGGCCTTCGTACGCAACCAGACTCTCGAGATAATGATTCACAAGGATGCTATTCCGAAGGAAATCAAAACCAAACTCGGAATCAGGTAGTGTCTTTACGCAATCATATTCCTAATGCAATAACTTCCTGCAACCTCCTTTCGGGGGTTGTGGGAATTATTTTTGCCTTAGGCGGGCGCCTCGACATAGCATTTTACCTTATGCTTGCGGCGGGCCTGTTCGACTTCCTGGACGGCTTTGCCGCACGGCTGTTGAACAGTTCATGCAATATAGGCCGCGAGCTTGATTCGCTGGCAGACGTCGTCAGTTTCGGGGTCTTGCCAAGCATAATGCTGTTCGTGCTGGCGCTTTCCGAAATCACTCCCGTTTGGGCTTACAGTCTTGGCGATGCAGCAGCGATGTCTTCGTCAGCAGTGAGCTCTGCAGCAGCGGTGAACTCTGCAGTCGGCAGTTTGTCCGGAGGCGGCACTTTAGATGTTCTTCAAAGCCTTAAAGCAGGTTGGCCTCTAAAGAGCCTTTTATGCCTGCTGCCCCTGCTCCTTGGCTTGTTCAGCGGAATACGCTTAGCAAGGTTCAATGTGGATGAAAGGCAGCATGATTCATTTTTGGGACTCCC
>LSQX01302074.1_pt1 | contig 15436 bp, 13 predicted proteins | sample 654561 | NCBI WGS metagenome assembly LSQX01 (sample SAMN04489861, study PRJNA283612) | anaerobic digester metagenome | isolation source: 4 biogas reactors fed with cattle manure at either 37C or 55C with and... | place: Denmark: Kongens Lyngby | collected 2014 | reverse complement strand
TTTTTCAAAAGCTTCTATTGTATGTGCCAGTACAGGTTTGCCGGCAACCGTCATATATTGTTTATTGACACCTGTGTTCATTCGGGTAGATTTTCCCGCTGCGGCAATTATTGCTGAAACCTTGTAAAATATACTCATAAATATTTCCTTATCAATATAAACACTGCACACGAAACACTACTTAACGGCAGACAGGCCGGCCGATTTGAATCTTGCAAATATCATACGCCCCGCTGATGTTTGCAGAACACTTGTAACAATAACATCAATTTCGGAGCCTTTAAATTTCAAAGCGCCTTCAACAACTACCATTGTTCCGTCTTCCAGATATCCTATACCCTGCCCGTTCTCTTTTCCCTCACGGATAATTTTCACGGTCATTTCTTCGCCTGAAACGGCAAGGGGTTTAAGAGCATTTGAAAGATCATTTATGTTAAGGATGGAGATTCCGTTAATAGAAGCGACTTTGTTCAGGTTATAGTCGTTTGTTATTATGCATGCTTTCTCTTCTTTTGCGTATTGCATAAGCCTTTCATCAACTTCAACGGCCGGATCATATTTCGTTTTTGCTATTTTTACTGGTATTTTCGAGTTTTGCTTCAGGCTTTCCAAAACATCCAGCCCCCTGCGTCCCTTTGCGCGGGTTATATCGTCATGGGAGTCTGCCAGATGCCTTAATTCTTCCAATACAAAATCCGGGACAACAAGCTCACCCTCTAAAAAACCAACTCTGCAAATATCAAGGACACGGCCGTCAATAATAACACTTGTATCAAGAACCTTACAGTTATATGATCTGCGTTTTCTGTCCTCGATAATATTCTCATTCTTTTTTGACATAGCAAGAAACACACCGCAGCTTCCAAACAATATATTCGCAACAATTGTAAGTGGAATACCAATTACCTGAATTCTCATAAGTGCGACGGAAAGAAGATTTGCAACAATAAGCCCGGCAATAAGGCCGGCAACACAAACCATGAGTTCATAAAGCGTTAATGACTGCAGAAACTTTTCAATTTTATCCACAGACACTGCCGCGTAACTGACAATTTTGCCTCCGAAAAAAAGCATTAACATTCCGAATGCTACGGATGCTGCCACCATAATACCTATGCTCGTAAAGGACATTAGGTTCATTCCGGCACTCATTAGAACAAAACGAGTAACAGAAAACCCGGTCATTGCGCCGACTATGGCAATAGCATACTTCATAGCTTTATCCAACACTAAAACCGTCTCCCCGACATCATATTCAAAAGGAACCGTCCCTTTCTTCAATGTATGTATAACGGCACATTTGCAATGGGTTTCAAATACTAAAGCCCTATTTTGCAATTAATCAATTCTTCAACTTCATCCGGATCCATACCTTCGGCAAGAACCAGCTCACTTATCAGAATCTGCTTGGCACTGTTAAGCATTTTTCGTTCCCCCATCGATAGACCCTTTTGTTTCTCCCGTATAATTAAATGTTTTACAACATCGGCTACATCGAAAACATTACCGCTTTTAATTTTTATCATGTTTTCACGATAACGTTTATTCCAGTTCGAAGGCTGCTCTTCAATGCTGCCTTCGAGGGAACGAAAAACCTTGTCCGCAATAGATTTGTCAATAACTTCACGAATCCCCACATCATTTACACAATTAGTGGGAATCATAACCTTCATTTCGCCAACAGGCATTTTCATTATATAATATCTTTTTTTTTCGCCGAGAATCTCCTTTTCTTCGATGGATTCAATTATCCCGGCGCCGTGCATCGGATATACTATTTTATCTCCAATGTCAAACATGGCTACGCTCCTTTTGCACATTCATACCTCGGTTTTAACCCTTTGCACCCTCCGATAAAGAAAACCGGTGAAATATGCATGCAATCAGGAGAATTATACTTTACCCAAAATGCTAAAAGCTGCTGGTATCGTAAAAATGCCGCAGCCTCAGGCTTAATTCTAAAAATCGTGGAAACGTGCAATAATCACTGTCGTCTTTCAGTATAGTATACTACAAGATGAATTAATTGTCAAAATCAGATAATTTGAGGAACACCGTGAATAGTGCAAATTATAGCTCTATAGGTATTATTCTGTCGGTGTTGTCAGATGCGCATGCGTATAAGCATTTTAAGAATTATTGCTTAAGCGGTTCAGGAAAAGCTGCGGCCAAATTGTAATGTTCTGTCATTTTATGCGATCAAACATACGGTATTTAAAGACGTTTTTGTTTGACAAAGCCTTGTTATTAAAACTATAATTGTACTATACAGTTGTTTCCATTAAAGTATTTTACATTTATACCGGTTACACGAAGAATGTCCGATTGAACGCAAAAGGGGTGTTAACGGTGACTGAACTGAAGGATACTGTCCTGGATGATTTTCAATATACTTCACAGGATTTGCTCATTCGCAACAAAAGCATACTTGATTTATTGACAAAAATGACCGACTCTTCTGCCAGAATTGCCAGAACTCTGGCTAAAGCAGTTACACAATGCGGCTGCGTACGGATTTATGCTAAAAAACAGGAATTTTCAGATATTACCAATCTTGATGAAATGAAAAACCATATGCAATCTCATATAGAAGATTCATTATGTGAAAACTGCCGTGATCTTCTGGAAAAAGACATTGGGCGTAACCTTTTTTATCTGGCCGCCATTTGCAACACTCTTGACTTGAATCTGTATGACGTAATTATAAAGGAGCTTAAACGTTTGAAGTTATTGGGGAAATACAGTCTTAGATAAGGGGGTTATCGATGTGCGTAAAAATAATATTACCAGACAGTTTGTTATTACTCCGGAAACAGGAAAAAGGCTCATTGCAAAAGCCTTTGTTTATATCCCGGAAATACTTAGGGCCTTAAAGAACCAGACCATCGTTGTGGTTGCAGGAACAACAAACGGTTATGTTGCCGGGGAACTTCTAAATCATATCGAACAATCCGACGGGTTTAAAAGAGAACACTTTTATCGGGGAATTACTTTTCCTCCCCGCTATTCTTCCGGAAGTACCGGAAAACCAAACAGTGAAGCGGAATTTCCCGGAGATGTTGTCATAGAAAAGGGAATATGGCTTAAGGGAAAAACCATTTTTGATGTAAGCAAAAACCTTGATAAGGGAGATATAGTAATAAAGGGCGCCAATGCCGTTGATGTTGTAAATCGTAAAGCCGCCGTTCTTATCGGGCATCCTGAGGGCGGGACCATAACGTCTGCGATAAGCGCGGTTATAGGAAAAAGAACGGTATTATATATACCCGTTGGTCTGGAGAAAAGAGTGCCCGGAAACCTTGACCTGATTGCCGAACGGATAAATTCTCCGAATGCGTTCGGTCCAAGGCTGTGCCCGATCAGCGGAAATATTATTACCGAGTTGGATGCAATCAGGATTATAACCGGCGCTTCTGCTGAAATGATTGCCGCAGGCGGCGTTTGCGGGGCAGAAGGGTGCTATTATATCGCGGTGTCGGGCAGCGAAGATCAGGTTGAAAACACAGAGGGGCTCATTAAATCAGCGTATAACGAACCTGCCGATTAAAACAGCTTATAAGTATGTTATTCAGGTTTTATTAAAACAAGTAACTCAATGCTTCCTCCACGGTTTTCGCAAACAGAAGCTGTATTTCCCCCGTTATATTCACTCTGTCGGTTTGCTTTTGGTTACCTGTCGGGAGGATGCATTTTTCAAAACCAAGCCGTTTCGCTTCAATTATTCTTTTATCAATATGGCTTACAGCCCGGACTTCACCCGTTAATCCCACTTCGCCGATTACAACCGTACCTGATTCAATAGGTTTGTTTTTAAAGCTTCCGGCTACACTTGATATAACACCCAGATCACTGGCTGGCTCATCTAACCTTATTCCTCCGACGACATTGACATATGCATCGAAATTATTAAGCTGCATACCTACCTTTTTTTCCAGCACTGCGATAAGCATTGAGAGACGGTTATAGTCAATTCCTGTCGCCATTCTGCGCGGCATTCCGAAGCTGGTTGGCGCAACAAGCGCCTGTATTTCAAGAAGCATCGGACGAGTCCCTTCGATACTTGCCACAACGACGGAACCTGACTGGTTTTCCGCACGCCCGTCAAGCAGTGTCATAGACGGATTTTCTACCTCTACAAGCCCCTCCTGCCGCATTTCAAATATGCCGATTTCATTGGTTGAACCGAACCTGTTCTTTACAGAACGGAGGATACGGTAACTTTGATGGCGCTCCCCTTCAAAATACAGCACCGTATCAACCATATGCTCTAAAACTCTTGGACCGGCTATCGCGCCTTCTTTTGTCACATGTCCTGCTATAAAGACCGTTATCCCAGAGCCTTTCGCCATTACCATAAGCCGTCCCGCAACCTCACGAACCTGGCTGACACTTCCCGGTGCCGACGTAAGATCCTCGCTGTAAACCGTTTGAATTGAATCAAGTATAACCGTCTGCGGCCTAACCTGTTCAATTATATTCTCAATGATTTGAAAATTAGTTTCGGAAACCATAAATATATTCGCGTTATTTACAGAAAGTCTTTCGGCCCTTAATTTTATCTGCCTGACGGATTCCTCTCCTGATATGTAAAGAATTTTATGTGATCGGGGAAGCGTCCCGCACATCTGCAGCAAAAGAGTTGACTTTCCTATTCCGGGGTCCCCGCCTACAAGAACTATCGAAGCGGGAACAATACCTCCACCAAGCACCCTGTCCAGCTCAGAAATGCCTGTCTTTTGCCTGTCCTCGGCATCCTTTATAATGTCCGTTACAGGAACGGCTTTTTGCATGCTTACCGGAATTGGTTTTGAACGGCTCTGCTGTTTTTCTTCAATAAAAGTATTCCACATATTGCACCCGGGACATTTCCCAAGCCATTTTCCGGTTTCATATCCGCATTCCGAACAAACAAATATCGTTCTTGTTTTCGACAAGATACAGCCCCCTTTAAATTTCAATTCTTCTGTAATTATAAATTGTTAAAAATATTTTTTCCGGCTTTTTTCATTAATCCCTTAAAAACCAGAACATACATTGCATGCGACCACGTGAGAGGAACAACCCAGCAGGCTTTTCCATCGTTTTTATCTGCCTGTTCAGGCAGCAGATCAATGTGCGTTCCACATTTTACAGCCCATTTGAAATATTCCGAAGCCTTATTTAAGTTCCCTGCCTCAAGATAATACAGAGCCAGCCAAAGGGTTGATACAATCCACGGGTTTCCGCCCGCGTAGCTGTCACCCTCATAACGGTAAATTCCTCCCGCATTTTTGCAGTAAAGTTCATTTTCAATTTTCATTACCGTTTTTTCAATTACGGGATGATCGTATTCAAACACGCCGAAAGGCACCGAAGGGCCAATAAGGCTAATATCCATTCTGTTATCGGTAAGCGACACATCCCTTGAATATCCTTTGCTGTTAACAGATATCCTAACGGTATTTGAAGAAGGTTCAGCCCCCCACGGATTTAGTTTTGTGCGTACACTTCTTAATAACAAACCGGTTGTTTTGTCCACTAATTCCTTTTCAAGTGCTTTCTTCATGTTTTCGGCCGCTTTCAGCCATTTATCAGTTTTATCGCTTGAAACACCCAGCCGGCAGCCTATTTCCGCCGCGGCGCGAAAACCCGCAATAACCGCCGCCGTTGAATAGGTATGCTCGCCCATTCTTTCTTCCCATAAATCAAAGCTTGGACACGGAAGTCCTGTTTCATCGTCAATAAATACTGTAAGAAAATTCGCTGCTTTTTCGACAGCGGGCCACATCCGTTTCAAAAAATCAATATCATTAACGTATTTAAAATGGTTAAGAATTCCGTATAGTATTGTCCCTGTTTCATCAATCTGTATTCCCCAGGACGGGGCGGCGCCCCCTGACATATAATACCGCTGATGCCAGAAACCTTCGATGTCCTGTACATTCAGGGCCCATTCATAAAACCTTTCGGTCTCACTGTACAGGCCTGCCTCGTCAAAAGCCCGGGTTATAAAAGCCGCGTCCCTGCACCAGCAGTATGCGTACCTCCCGCACTGCGTAAAGCCCTCGTCAATTTCGGGAGATGCAAGAATGCCGCCGCTTTTTTTATCTGACATTAATTTAAAAAGCAGAAGTGAACGTTCATATATCCGGTCTGCCTTATCATTTCCGGTACACATATTATTGAAGGCGTTTAAAAAATCCTGCCAGTATCGTTTCGTTATATCGTACAGTTGATTATAATCCTTCTGTTTTACATCCGCTGCGATCTTTTTCAGATCATTAAGGGTTTTTGAAAATGTCATATGCAAAGTAAGGCCTATTTCACCACCCGGCTGCAGTACGCCCATATCCCAAAGCAATGCGCCGTCGGGGGACATTCCCATGCTGTCTATGCCGACCAGCTTTCTCTCCCAGACAGCGCCGAACGGATTGTTCCCAATCTGAAATTCTTTTACTTCGGCGTCGGAAGTAATCGCCCAGCAGCAATTATGGCGGTAATGAACCAAAGCGTCAAGATAAAAATCAAACATCGAGCATCCCATATCAAAGTGATTCGATATTACGTGCGACGCAAGCCCTATTCCCAGATGAAAATTATCTTCACCGGTATTTTTTATATGATAACGGCGAACCATAACAGGTGAATCAGGGAGACAGAAATCTGTCTGCGTTACTGATAAATGTAGTTTTTGCAGTACGGCCGATGTTTCAAGTATATTTGTTCTTTCAATATAACGCTGCGTTATTTCCTGGCCGCCTTCACTGAACCAGATTGTACCGGTGTGATCGTTAATGCTGAAAAAACCGGTAAGCATTTTTTCAATATGCTGAGAGTAATCAATTTCCGGCCAATACAGACGGATAAGCTCACCTGTTTCAGTAATGCATCCAAGCATGCTTCCATTCCCGATAACGGCATTGTTAATATAAGGTTTCCCCATGCAAAACCTCCATGAAGGTAATAGGCAATCGGCAGCAGTTCAATTATATCATTCCCTTTGACGCCGGTAAATCTAATATTTCCCAAGCACGAAACACCCGAAACAGGACCCGCGGGGATATTATACCAAAAACACAGCGGGTGTTTCGTTATGATTGATTTACCAATTATATTTTTACGCTTCATGCAGAAAATATAAAAGAAATAGTGTATTGAAAGCATATATGCCAATATGAAATATATAGAAAAACAGAAAACACATTCCGGAGGAATATATGGAAGAAATTATTCATTTGCTCCTTTTTTCATTTTCATATTTTATTCAGATTTTTTTATTTACACTTGGGGCTTATTATACCGTAATTATGATATCGGGATGGATTCCGTACGGCGAGGAAAAACAAAAAAAAGCTTCCGTTTTACACCGCTTTGCCATTGTCATACCCGCGCATAATGAAGAAAAAGTAATCGGAAGCATGGTTAAAAGCCTTAAAAAACAAAAATATCCCGCCGACCACTATGATATATTCGTCATATGCGACAACTGCACCGACAACACGTCACACGAAGCCAAAAAAACAGGCGCCGATGTTCTTATACGCAGGAACAACAAAAAGAGGGGAAAAGGCTATGCATTGGAATGGGCTTTTACAAGAATTTTCAATATGCAAAAAGACTATGACGCGATTTGTGTATTTGATGCCGATAATGTTGTTACCTCGACGTACCTCAGGGAGATAAACACAATGCTTAATATGGGGCACCAGGTTATACAAGGGTATATTGACAGCAAAAACCCTTTTGATTCATGGATTTCTCTTTCATATTCGATTGCCTTCTGGCTGTCAAACAGAGTTTTTCAGCAGACCAGATATAACCTTGGCTTAAGCTGCGGTTTATGCGGAACCGGTTTTTGCATACGCACGTCGGTTATAAAAGAAATTGGTTGGGGCGCAACCTGCCTTACCGAGGATCTTGAGTTCACAATGAAACTTGTTTTAAATGACAGAAAGGTTTCATTCTGTAAGGATGCTGTCGTTTATGATGAAAAACCCCTTACATTCATTCAATCCTGGCGCCAGCGTAAAAGATGGATGCAGGGGCATACCGACTGTGCAATACGTTATCTGCCGAAGCTTTTTAAAAAGGCATTCAAAGAAGCCGACTTAAAGGCTTTTGACTGCGCCATATACCTGTTCCAGCCAATACGTTTCATATGTTTTGGATTGGCTATGCTTTTTTCCTGGTCAGAAGTGGTATACCCTGCGGCACCTTTCTACATAATAGGGTATGCGTTTACGAACGAAGTCTGGTCGGTAATTGTACTTGTGCAGCTTTTGTTCGGACCTCTTGTAGTGTTGTTTGATAAAAAATGGGATATGAAAATAATACTTGGTTTTTTTATATATCCGTTTTACTGCTTTACGTGGCTGCCGGTAACAATCGCCGGAATAAAGGACGTGGGAAGAAAAGAGTGGATCCATACCCGGCATACGAGGGACATTTCCATTGACGAAGTAGAAAGGCTGTAATTGGACAAAAGAAGTCTTAATTTTTTCACGTTTGTTTGCCGACATAATATAAAAGGATAAACATAATCTTAGTACCAATTTTTTTGCTTTGATTTTACAATCATTATACCAAATATAAGCATATAGGGGGATTCTTATGGGAAAAACAAAAGAAAAAAAAGAAATAAATCCTGGTCAGCTGGTTATCATCATTGCCACAATTGTAGGATTAGCACTTGGAATTGTTTTCGGTTTGAAGACCGGCGACTGGTTAATTGTCTTCGTCTTTACAGCTTTTGCTTGCATTATCGCGTTCTCTTCCAAATTCGCGATCGAGCTATCGATAAAACGTCTTGCAGACAGGTTTTCAAATGAAATGCAAAAAATTAAAGAAGGCGACTTTTCAATCCTTATAGCGCCAAAGGAATATGGTATTTTAGGGCCGGTTGCAACCACCGTAAATACGGTTCTAAGTGATATAAAGAAACTTATCGACGGGTTTTTTCAACTGGCGCTTGCAATAAACGGTTCGTCATATACTGTTAATACAGTATCAGAGAATGCTTCGGAAGCCATCATGACGATTGCAAACTCGACGGATGATATTTCAAAAGGCGCTTCAAGCCAGGCGGAAGAAGCCCAAAATTCGGTTTTGATTGTTGAAAAGCTTGCACATCAAATTAACTCCGTTTACAACAGCTCAAATGAAATAATAAAGGAAACCGATAGAATCGCACAGGTTAACGCTGCGGGTGTCAATACCGTTCAACTGCTGAAAGAAAAATCTGAAATGAATTATGCCGCATCGGAAAAGATTTTTTCGGTCATTGAAAAGCTTGTTAATACAGTACAGCAAATTACAAATTTTACCGAATCAATAGAAAACATTACGGAGCAAACAAACCTTCTTGCTTTGAACGCCGCAATTGAAGCGGCAAGAGCTGGAGAAGCCGGCCTTGGTTTTGCGGTGGTGGCCGAAGAAGTAAGAAAGCTTGCCGATCAGAGCAGACAATCAAACCTCGAAATTGAAAACCTTGTGGAAAGTATAAGCGAAGACTCTAAAATGGCAGTTTCCGTAATGGACGACTTAAGAAAGGCCTCACAGGAACAGAACCTTTCGGTTGAAGAAACCGGAAACGCATTCCGGGCTATTGAAAATGCAATTAACGCAATTGTTGAAAAATTTAGAAACGTAAACGAATCTGTTAACAGAATGCAGCAGGACAAAGACGAAGTAATAAAATCTATTGAGCAAATTTCTTCAGTATCCCAGGAAACTGCGGCGGCAAGTCAGGAGATGGCCGCATTAACCGAAACCCAAATGAAGGCTTTTGAAGAATTGCAGGAGGCTTCGGTAAGCTTGTCCCAGCTTGTTGTTGAACTGGATGAGAGACTGAAAAAATACAAACTGCGCTAACCGGCTAATTGATTAATACATAGAAATGTCTATCGGAGAAGGGCAGTCTGTCCTTCTCCGTTTTAATTACAGAAACTCTACAAGTGCATTCCATAGAGCGTCACAAAGTTCTTCTTCTTCGAATTCCATCTCAGTGCTGTTTACAACTTTTGAGCCGCTGTCACCTACAATTCTTCTTACGGGCGGGATAAATATCGAGAAACCGTCCTGGCCGTATTTAACGTGGTTCAGCATCTCAATTATCTGACCTATGTTCAAAACAGGAAGGCAGTCATCTTTACTGAAAAATTGATCCGGCTCGGAATATTCAAAGGAAAACTCTTCATCGCCGTTACCTTCCGATAGTTCCATATCATCTCCGTTACCTTCCGGCAGTTCGAGATCCTGGTCCATGTCAATGTCGCCCGCCGGTACAAGCCTTCTAAGCACAAGCCTTGTACTGTGTTCCTGGACTATCACTTCACCAATAACAAAAACAATCGTATCATATTCATCATTTATAACATCTTTACAGATTCTGGCCATAGCCATCGTATTTGGCTTTGGCATCCACATATCCCTTAAATTCAGGACTTGACTGCCGTTAAGTTTTAACAGATCCTCCGGAGTAATATGCTGCTTCATTCACTCTCCCCCTTAATATCGGTAAATAATAAAACAGGCAGCAGCGGTCAATTGTTTTTTCTTGTTACAGGCGGTTTTTCGAAACTACCTTAACCCCGTGGGGGGTATCCTGAAGTTCAATGCCCATTTCATTCAATAAATCGCGTATTTCATCCGCCCTTTTATAGTTCTTTTCCGCTCTCGCCTTCTGGCGTTCCTCTATAAGCGCTTTTACGTTTTGATCAATATTGTCGTCGTGCTTCTTGCGCATTATCCCAAGGACCCCTGTTAATTCGCTCAGCAATTCAAAAGCTTTTTCGATTGTGCCTTTACCCGGCGGCACATCATAAGCAATAATTGTATTTATTTCTCTAACAAGGTCAAATACGGCTGCAAGGGCATCAGCCGTATTCAAATCGTCTTTCAGCGCTTCTATAAATTTAGTCCTGTACTGCATCAGCTTTTCGACAATTTCGCTGTCAACTGCGGTACTTTCACTGTTTGAAAGAATGAAAAGCATATTGTCCCGGCATTCGTATATCCGGTTCAACGCTGTTTTAGCCTGTTCAAGCAATTCTGCGCTGAAATTTATAGGACTTCTGTAATGAGCGGTTAACATAAAAAACCGAATAACTTCATAATCATATTCTTTTGCTATATCACGTACAGTAAAAAAGTTTCCTTTAGACTTTGACATCTTTTCATTGTCTATATTTATAAACCCATTATGAAGCCAGTACTTTGCAAAGGGTTTACCGTTTGCGGCCTCGCTTTGCGCTATTTCATTTTCATGATGCGGGAAAATCAAATCCTGACCGCCGCTGTGAATGTCAATCGTCTCTCCAAGAAACCTGTTTGCCATTGCCGAACATTCAATGTGCCAGCCCGGCCTTCCTTTCCCCCACGGACTATCCCATGCGGGTTCGCCGGGTTTCTGCGCTTTCCATAATGCAAAGTCAATCGGGCTTTTTTTCTTCTCATCAACGCTGACTCTTGCGCCCGCTTCAAGGTCTTCAGGGTTATGACCTGACAGTTTTCCATATCCGTCAAAAGCATTAGCGCTGAAATAGACATCCCCATCCGTTTCATAGGCATAGCCATTTTCAATAAGCTTATTTATTATTGATATAATTGCATCAATATTGTCTGTCGCCCTTGGTGCCTCCGTAGGGTCTTTTATCCCCAATGCGTGGGCATCCTTATAATATTCGCAGATATAACGCTCGGCAATATCGAAGACGGTTTTACCCTCTTCATTCGCCTTTTTTATCATTTTATCGTCGATGTCGGTAAAGTTCTGCACATACTTTACCTTATAGCCAATATACTCGAAGAAGCGCCTTAAAACATCAAAGATAATAAACGGTCTTGCGTTTCCAATGTGAAAATAATTATATACCGTAGGCCCGCAGCTGTACATTGTCACTTCGCCGGCCTTAAGAGGGACAAAATCCTCTTTTTTTCTGGTTAAAGTATTATACAGCTTCATATTCATTTCCCTTCTTTCTTATTACTGTAATGGCTTCCGCGCTCGATCATGTCATCGGGCTTGCCGTTTTTTATCGTTGGTGACGGCTGTGAATTATATACCTTTGAATATGGTGGAACGGATCGTGTCAGCCATACATTCCCCCCAATTATTGAATCATGGCCTATAACGGTATCGCCGCCCAAAATCGTCGCTCCGGCATAGATTATAACATTGTCTTCTATGTTCGGATGCCTTTTTACTCCCTTTACAGGGTTGCCTTTCTCATCAAGCGTAAAGCTTTTTGCTCCAAGAGTAACCCCCTGATAGATCTTAACACGATTTCCAATAACGCATGTTTCTCCTATTACTACCCCAGTGCCATGATCTATAAAGAAATATTCTCCAATTGAAGCACCGGGATTAATGTCAATACCGGTTTTTTGATGGGCATATTCCGACATTATTCTTGGAATAATCGGCACTTTGTGTTTATACAATACATGTGCAAGCCGATGAACGCTTAAAGCCTCAATTGAAGGGTAACTCAGCATTATTTCTTCCCTTCTCAGAGCGGCAGGATCTCCTTCATATGCCGCTTCAATATCCTTATGCAGAAGTTCCCGGATTTCGGGAAGCTGTTCAAGGAAATTAATTATTATACTATTCGCCCTGTCCCTGCATTCAGTGCATTTTTTGTTTTCTTTAACCTTTTTATCGCATTCATTCTCGAAACATCTTTCTATAAGCTCCCTCAGCTCAATCGCCGCCGTACGGATATTGTTCCCCGTCAGTATATTAATGTTTGATTCGTCTATTGGGTATTTTTCATACACACCGGGAAATAAAGCCGAGCGGAGCAAGTGCAGCACCCTGTACACCCTTTCCTTACCCGCCAGGCCTATCGTATTATCGTTTAAAAAACGGGTTCTGTTAATCTCCTCAAGGGTTCTTGCAACGTCAGGAAGCTTGTGGTTCAACCAATCATTGAGTTTTATAAAATCATCTCCCTATAAGTTTTTGCTTCATCAATTTTTTTGGCAATCGCTTCCTGTTTTTTAACGAGGCAAAAAATAATATCGTAACAGAATCGTATGCCAAATCGGGATATACACATTATAAAGTATATTATGGAACTTCTCAATACCCGCTGTTTATTAATGGCTCATTAACCCGCTCCTAAGTATCCTATTGGCTGCAGGACGCTGAAGCATGTCGCCCATCGTCACCGAAAACACCCAAACCACCCGCTGTCTATTCGGTGTAATTTCCACGGGTACTGCTTCGAGGTCCACTATTATATGTAGTTTACACGAACCGTAAAATGGCTTATAATAAAGCATTATAACGAACATTATAAAATGCGGAAGACGTAACCGCACCAAGTAATACCCATTTGGAGGGAAATTGGAGGAGAACATGGAAAAAGACATTAATGAAAATATGGAAAAGGACATTAATGAGAGTATCAACGAGGACGTTAAAGTATCAAACTTTATTCAGGATATAATTGAACAGGATCTGGAATCCGGAAAAGTAAAAAAGATTCATACCAGGTTTCCTCCCGAACCAAACGGTTATTTACACATTGGCCACGCAAAAGCCATCTGTATTAATTTCGGAATGGCAGAAAAATATAATGGACTGTGCAATCTGCGCTTTGACGACACAAATCCTTCAAAGGAAGATATCGAGTACGTTGAATCAATAATGGAAGATGTCAGGTGGCTGGGTTTTGACTGGGAAGACCGCCTGTATTTTGCTTCCGATTATTATCAGCAGTTTTACGAATATGCCATTGTTCTGATTAAAAAAGGGCTTGCCTATGTAGATGACCTTTCGGCCGATGAAATTCGCGAATACAGGGGAACACTTACTGAACCCGGGAAGGAAAGCCCGTGGAGAAACCGTTCGGTGGAAGAGAATCTTGATTTGTTTGAGCGTATGAAAAACGGGGAGTTCGAAAACGGAGAAAAGGTTCTGCGAGCAAAGATTGATATGACTTCGCCTAATATGAATATGCGTGATCCCGTTATATACCGGATTCTTAAAACCTCCCACCACAGGACGGGAAATGAATGGTGCATTTATCCTATGTATGATTACGCGCACCCGCTTGAAGATGCTATAGAAAATATAACACACTCTCTGTGTTCTCTTGAATTTGAAGACCACAGGCCTTTGTACGACTGGTTTCTTGAAAAACTTGACTTTGAAAACCCGCCCCGTCAGTACGAATTTGCCCGCTTAAACCTTACCTATACCGTTATGAGTAAGCGCAAGCTTCTACAGCTTGTTCAAAAAGGAATAGTCGACGGATGGGACGATCCAAGAATGCCGACACTTTCAGGATTTCGCCGAAGAGGCTATACGCCGGAGTCAATAAAGCGGTTCTGCGAAATTATAGGTGTGGCGAAAACGTACAGCGTCATTGACTATGGACTCCTTGAACACTGTATCCGCGAAGATTTGAACAAATGCGCCCAAAGGGTTATGGCAGTTCTAAATCCGCTGAAGGTTGTTATAGATAATTATCCTGAAGATAAAACCGAAGAAATGGATGTTGAAAATAATCCTGAGGATCCCGATTCCGGCACAAGAAAAGTCCCTTTTTCACGAGTAGTTTATATTGAAAGGGATGATTTTGAAGAAAATCCTCCAAAAAAATACTTTCGCTTAAAGCCCGGCGGCGAGGTACGCCTTAAGAACGCTTATATTATTAAATGCAATAGTTTCATAAAGGACGAAAACGGACAGGTAACTGAGGTGCATTGCACTTACGATCCTTTAAGCCGAGGCGGCAGCGCTCCGGACGGAAGAAAAGTAAGAGGAACGATACAATGGGTTTCCGCACACCACGCAGCCGACGCTGAAGTAAGGCTATACAACCACCTGTTCGTTAAGGAAAATCCAGAAGATGTTCCTGAGGGCGAAGACTGGACTTCAAACCTGAACCCCGAATCGCTTGTGGTTTTATCGGGTTGCAAGGTTGAACCATCGCTTGCCGAAGCAAAGCCGGGGGATAATTTTCAGTTTATGCGAATCGGTTATTTTTGCGCGGACAGCAAGCATTTTGCTAAAGGAAAGCCTGTATTCAACAGGACTGTATCTTTAAAGGACTCATGGGCTAAAATAAAGAATAAGTCTTGAGGTTTATTCGGAATCAACAAAAAGCCGCTCGCCCGGTTTAACCATGCCAAGCTTTTCCCTGGCAATACTTTCTATAAATTCATCCGTTCCAGCCTTGCTTTGCTGTTCAAGAAGTTTTTCCTGAATCTGCTCTTCCTGCTTTATTTTATGCTCAATGGCACGAAGCTCGGAACGGATAAGTGAAAATTCTTCCTGCTGGCGGATGTATGTAACAATAAAGTAAACAATGAGTCCGGACATCAATATAAAGACAAGTGGGTTAAGACGCTTTTTCTTCCGCATTTATTACTCACCTTTTCTTTCGTATAAATATAAACAATGCACCAGGTTTTGTTATACGGTACCCGTTCGAAATCTATGATTTCG
>LSQX01102951.1_pt1 | contig 15437 bp, 11 predicted proteins | sample 654561 | NCBI WGS metagenome assembly LSQX01 (sample SAMN04489861, study PRJNA283612) | anaerobic digester metagenome | isolation source: 4 biogas reactors fed with cattle manure at either 37C or 55C with and... | place: Denmark: Kongens Lyngby | collected 2014 | reverse complement strand
CTTCAGCCGCTTGGGTATTCCTCCACTAAAAAAATATTATAACACGATTCGTTTCTTCAATTCACCTCCTTTATGCTTTTTATTCTACTAAATTTGTACACATTACTAATCAACTAATAATAAAATTATGTATAATAGTAGACGAGGTCTAAACATGCCCTTTTTTAAAGATTTATTAGAAAACACTGAAAAATTAATTTTATTCATTTCGGCTAGTTCATTAATTTTAGCATTAATCATTATTTTTTTGATTTATTTTATTAGTAGAGGCAAAGATAAAAAAGACCGACAATTATTAATAAACCAAGCTAATACAATTCGCATTTTTGTCATTGATATTAAAAATAATACAGTTCGCTATTTTAATCGTTCAAACCTTCGCGAACAAAAAGTTATTTCCGTAACTGATTTCTATCAACAATTTCCTCAAAGCGAAACTGATAAATTAGTTAATTGGATTGCCGCGTTATTAGATGAAACAAAAACGACGCCTGATTATTTAGAAATTGATGTTACAACTAGTAAAGATAAAAAAACATATTTCTCAATGCTACAAGTTGAGGAAGTAAATTATGATCAACAAATTATTCATCTTGAAAGTTATTTACTTCGTTATTTACCACCGAAAGTAAATCAAAGCAAAGTAAAACAGGCTTCATCAATGGATGAAATATCTAAAATTCTTCTTACTAATTCACCTTTTAAAGGCGTCGCGATAGCATTTGATTTTTATTATAAGCGCGTATACACAAAGCAAAAAATGGGTTTATTAGATGCGGTTATTTTTACACAAATCAAACAATTATTTTATCCATACATAAGTAATCATCGTTATTATATTGAACCATCTCATCATCAAATTGTCGTTTATGATACACGTTTAACTTCACATTCTTCAACAACCTTTTTCGTCCATTCATTACTAAATGAAATTAATCGTTATTTAAGCTTAAATAGTTTATTTGATCGAATCGGTGTTGCTGTTGGTATTGTTGAACACAAATTTTTCCCAAATGATGGGGAAAAACTTTTAAAACAATCATTAAGTGTTGCTAAGCTTGCTCAAGAAAGTACTGAAACAATTATGTGGTATGAACAAGGGATGCGCGGGGACGATGCGATTAATTTAGCTAACCAAACAGAAGTAGAAAATATTATTCGTAATAAGAAATTAAAATATTATTATCGTCCAGTTCTTGATGTTGATAAATTGAAAATTATCGGCTATGAAACTTTCGTTGAACCATTTGATACTTTTTTTGCTTCGCTTTTAGACTTAAAAGAATATGCAATTAGAACCGACGACGAACAAGAATTATTCGCGACAATTTCTCGTCACTTAATTAACCGCTTTATTAATGAAAAAGGTAGTCCATATTTACGTTTATTTTTTGATTTATTATGGCAAGAGAAACCTTTTATTTTAAAAACTTTACAACATATTAAAGGATTAAAAGAAATTCATTTAGTTTTTGTTTTTTCCGAAGAAAATTTAAGTGAACAACGACTTGATGATGAAATCATCGTTAATGAATTAAGATCATATAAAGTTAAAGGTTATGAAATAGGCCTTCGTTTAGATGATGTTGATTTATTACTTAATGCGACGATTTATGAAATGTTTGATTATTTTATTTTAGGAGATAATTTAACTAAAAATATTCATAGTGATAATCGTCAACGTGTCCAAATGCGTTCTTTAATTGAAAAACTATTAAAGTTTGATAAAAACATCGTTGCGAATGATTTAGATTCTTGGAATGCAATTGAGCTTGCGATTCAATCTGGTGTTCGTTATTTAGGAAGCGAAATTATTTCACCTAAAGATGAGATGATTTTACCAATTGCCCAAAAAGTTTTAACAAAAATTAAAACGATTAAACAATAAGGAGAAACAAGATGACGCTGACAAAAATTGAAGCAATTACGAGCCGTGATGTTGATTTTGCTAAATGGTATACAGATGTATGTCGCAAAGCTGAGTTAATGGATTATTCATCAGTTAAAGGTTTTATTATTTATCGACCTTACGGCTATGCTATTTGGGAATTAATCCAAGGTTATTTAGATAAAAGATTTAAAGAAATAGGAACGGAAAATGTTTATATGCCGTTAGTTATTCCGGAATCTTTATTCAATAAAGAAAAAGAACACGTTGAAGGCTTTGCTCCAGAAACTCTAATTGCCACAATTGGGGGAAAAAGTAAAATTGAAGATCCTTTAATTATACGTCCAACGAGTGAAGTTTTATTTTGTGAACATTACGCTAAAATTATTTCTTCACACCGTGATTTACCAAAACTTTATAATCAATGGTGTAGTGTTGTCCGTTGGGAAAAAACAACGCGCCCATTTTTAAGGGGTAGTGAATTTTTATGGCAAGAAGGACATACAATTTTTGCCTCAAAAGAAGAAGCACAAAAAAACGCTCTTGATGTTTTAGATATATATGATGATTTAGGAAAAGACTTTTTAGCCATCCCTTTTGTTAAAGGATTAAAAACCGATAAAGAACGGTTTGCTGGTGCGTTAGAAACTTATTCAATCGAAGCTTTAATGCATGATGGTAAAGCTTTACAAAGTGGAACAACTCATTATTTTGGTCAAGGTTTTGCTGAAGCTTTTAACATTACATATCAAGACACAAATAATAAATTACAACATCCTCATCAAGCAAGTTGGGGTGTTTCAACACGTTTAATAGGTTCAATCATTATGGCCCATGGTGATGATAATGGTTTAGTTTTGCCACCTTTTGTCGCGCCAATTCAAGTTATTATTATTCCGATTCAACAAAAAAACGAAGCTGTTTATCAAAAAGTTCTTGAACTAGAGACATTAATTAAAACGAGCGGACTTCGTGTTAAAGTTGACTTAAGTGATCAAACACCTGGATGGAAATATAGTGAATATGAAATGAAAGGTGTCCCCTTACGTCTTGAAGTTGGCCCACGTGATTTAGAAAAAAATCAAGTCGTTATCGTTAGACGTTTAGATCGTAAAAAAGAGTTTATCAAAGAAGAAAATTTATTAACTCATTTACATGAAATGTTAAAAGAAGTTCATAATGAAATGTATAAATGCGCACAAGTTTTTCTTAAAGAAAATATTATTATCGCATATAACATAAAAGAAATTAAAGAAATTGTCGACCGGGGCGGCTATGCCAAAGTAATGTGGTGTGGTGATGAAGCTTGCGAAAGTAAAGTAAAAGAAGAAACGACTGCAACAGCAAGATGTCTACCTAGTAACGATCAATTACCCTTTGATGATAAATGTGCAATCTGCGGTAAAAAAGCGACAAAAGTCGTTTACTTCGCAAAAGCATATTAAATTATTTGTTTTAACGTTTGTAAATATGGTATATTTATTAGCGTTATGGAGTAATACCCAAGTTGGTGAAGGGGCTTCCCTGCTAAGGAAGTAGGTCGGGTAACTGACGCGAGGGTTCGAGTCCCTCTTACTCCGCCATTAGCTATAAAATTTCCCCTATAATTTTGCCTAAAGAGAGCAAAAGAAAAAGGGGATTTTTTATATCGGAATAGTTCGCTTTTTTGTGCTTTCATCTTAAATGTTAACGTGACTAAAAAACCCATAGTTTTATCCACGAGGAGCACTTATGAACAAATTACCGTTTATGATTAATTTAAATACAATTAGAGTTTTAAAAGCGTTAAACGCCGCAAATAATAAAATTGGAGAGCTTAAAGGAATTATTAAGATGATTCCTAATCCTGATCTTGTTTTGCGTTTAATTATTCTTAGTGAATCAAAAGATTCTTCGGTGATTGAAAATATTTTGACAACATATGATGAGATTTATAAAGAACTAGTACTTAAAACTCCTAAAGGGGGAAAACCTAGAGAAATTATTAATTACAATAGTGCACTGCAAGCGGGTATAAAGTTAATCAACGATAAAAAGTTTTTAAGCATAAATGAAATTGTGAAAATTCATAGTCTCGTTGAACCAGACAAAAAAGGAATTAGAAAATTACCCGGCACGGTTATTATGAACGAACGTACTAAAGAAGTTGTACATACGCCACCACAAAAAGAAAGCGAGATTCGTGATTTATTGCATAACCTCGAACTATATATTAATAATAATGACGATTATGACCCCTTAATTCAAATGGCGTTAATTCACTTTCAATTTGAAAGTATCCATCTTTTTTACGATGGAAACGGTCGCACAGGCCGCATTATAAATATTTTATATTTAGTACTTAAAGAAAGGCTCGATAAATCATTACTATATCTCAGTAAGTATATTATTGAAAATAAAAATAAATACTATGAACTACTAAATAATAGCCAAAAAGATGTATCGAATCTTGAGAATTTTGTAATATATATGCTTCGTGGCATTGAACAAATGGCAGTTTATACTATTAGGTTAATTGACGATATTAACAAAGCGATTATCTTAACAAAAGCGTTAATGCAAGAACGACTTCCGGATATTTACAAACATGAAATAGTTACACATCTTTTTTCCTATATGTATACGAAAAATGAGTTTTTCCGTGAAGATTTACACATATCACGCGCAACTGCGACAAAATATTTAAAACTATTAGAAAAAGAAGGATTTATTACAAGCGAACGAGTCGGGAAGGAAGTTATTTATAAAAACGTTCAACTATTTAATTTGGTAGATGAATAAAAGGATTTAAAAGCATTGAGCGTTATTATGTTTGAATATGAACAATCTTCATGATTATTTATTCTATGGCCTTATAATATTGAAAATTATTGAACTTATTTCACAATAATTAAAGGAACCAAAAATTAATGACCAACGATGCAAAGTTGGTCATTTTTGTTAGTTAATTGATTAATATTAATTAATTTTATAAATTTTTAATTGAAGTTAACTTATATGTTTTATTTATTTTAAAGCATTTGATAAAATAATATTATGAAAAAAACTTTAAACTTATTTGCCGTTAAAGTACGCGCCTATCTTTTTTATATATTTATATTCATCGCATGTCTTACATTTTCTAACCCCTTAGAAACTTTTTCTTCCTTTTCTAACTTAGGAAGTATTAGCGGTTATAAAAATGTAATTTTAATGATTGGTGATGGTATGGGTTATAATCATATTCAAGTTAGTGAAGCTTATAATGAGTCGCCTTTATTTATGACTGAAGAAGCTGAAGTTTTTGCTTGGGCGAAAACTCGTTCGTTTGATAAAGATATTACTGATAGTGCAGCTTCAGCTACCGCTCTTTCAACTGGTGAAAAAGTTAAAAATAAACATCTAGCTATACACGAAGGCGAACATTTTGTTACGATGTCTGAATTTGCTAAAGCTTATGAAAAAGGTGTTGGTATTATTGCTACTGAAACGTTAACGGGAGCGACGCCTGCTGGCTTTACAGTTCATAATGTAAGTCGCGATAACACTGATGAAATTGCTATGGAACAATTTGAAAATGAAGTAGATTTTTATATTGGTGCAGGTAAAGATTATTATGATGGAAAGAAAAAAGAAATGGCGATGAATAACTTAAGTTATTATACCGATTTTAATAAATTAAAAGCTGATATAGACTTATCTTTTTATAGTGAAAAAACTATTTTTACACGTTTATTTGCTTCTTTTTCTTCAATTTCAACAACGACCTCTTCATCTTCAAAACCATCATTAGAAGACTTATCAATTGAAGCAATTAATTATTTAAATCGAAAATATAATGATAAAGGCTTTTTTATGATGATTGAAGGCTCGCATATTGATAAAAGGGCTCATGATAATGATATCTTTGGGATGATTGATCAATTAAACGGTTTTGATAATGCTGTAAGTGCTGTCGTTGATTGGGCAAGAAGTAATGGTGAAACATTTGTTTTAGTTACTGCTGATCATGAAACTGGAGGTTTAATGTATCACGGTGAAAGCAAAGAGCAACTTAGTAATTCAATGTTTACAACGAGTGATCATACAGGTGTGAATGTTCCTGTTTTTGCTTATAATTTAAAAGAATTAAATCTTCTTGGAGACGATATGATTATTGATAACACTGATATCGCCAAATTATTTCATGCGATGATTCGTTAAGATTATATTAATTAATTTTCTTCTCATTATAAAAAGTATATTAATTTATTTTTTTGATTAATAAAAAAATTAACTATTTTTACTTAAAATGTTATCATATTGTAAATAGGAGTATTTAAAGATGGCAAAAGTAACGTTACGAACGATCGCAGAAAAACTTGGCATTAGTACAGTTGCAGTTCATAAAGCATTAAATGATCAAAAAGGCGTTAGTGAAGAATTAAGAAAAAAAGTAAAAGAATATGCAAAGAGTGTTGGTTATAGCCAAAAGAATTTAAAAAATGACTTAACTAACAAAAAATACTTATTTTTTATATTACAAGATTTTTTTCTAACACCCTCAGAACAATTTTATTCGACAATTTTTTATTTTTTAACTAGTGAATGCACTAAACAAAATAGCACTTTGCAAGTCGCATTTATTGAAAGTGAAAATACAATTAATCGAATTAACGCAACGATTAATTCATATAAACCAGATGGTATATTTTTTGCCGGTGAAGTAGGTGAAGAAATTTTAAAGCAATTTAGCAAATATCATATACCAACTGTTTTTATCGACTATTACTCTCCAATCTACGTTAATAATTATGTTTTTGTCGATAATTATCAAATGTCTTATATGTTAACAAAGCACCTTATTCAAAAAGGTCATAAAAATATAGGCTTTATTGGCGATATTAATTCGACAAATTCAATTGCCGATCGCTACTTTGGATATTTAAAAGCTCTAAGTGAAGAAAAATTAAAATTTAATGCTTCATGGCACATTAATGAAAACATTGAAAGAAAAGTAGACTTAGTAGAACTTCCCTTAGATGAATTTGGTCCTTCGGCATATGTTTGTCATTGTGATTCGGCCGCACAAAAATTATACGCCTTATTAGCTTTTAAAAATAAGCGCGTACCTGAAGATATTTCAGTCGTGAGTTTTGATAATACGAACTTATGCGAAAATCTAATTCCTCAATTAACATCGATTGGCTTAAGTAAACAAGGTGTTGCTAAGAAAGCATTCATTTCAATGAACGAGGCAATGAAGTCAAAAAAAATCAATGTCACCCAAGTAAAAGCACATTTATTTGAAAGAGATTCAGTTAAATCTTTATAGAAATTTCCTTAATTTAATTAATATATTTAGATTAAAAAAAGATTAAAAAAAGATTAATAAAGATTAAAATAGTCTATTTTTAAGAATCTTTTGTGATATAATGTATTATATAATATGAGAAATTTAAGAAAAAAACTATTTGCAGGGCTCTTGTGCTTTACTTTGCTCGTTGTTTCAAGTTGTGATGTTATTGAAGATGACCCAACAGATATAATCATTTTTAACTTACCGCGTAAAAATCCAACTTTTAAACATATTGATAAAGTTAAAAAGTTTCCGAATATTCCTAGCAATTACGAATTTTTTGATTATAAAGAGAAAGCAATTGAATTAGATTACCTTTTGTTTTCTTTTGCTGAAAATGACGAAGCAGTTTTACCATCATATATTGCAAACGATATGAATAGTTGGTCGCCAATTGGTTTTTGGATTGATCAAAGTCGTGAACCATCTAGCTATAACCCCTTAGAAACCGGATATTTAAGACGAACTTTTGGACTTCCATCGTATGTTGGTGATAATCGTGTCATAAGTTCGGGTAATGAAGCGATGACGAGCATCTCAGCAGTTTTAGGGTCGAGTTATGCTGGTATCCAAAAAGATTATCAGAAAATTGGTAGTAAAAATCATAATTTTGTGGAAATGACTTTTGCTAGTTATGATACTGGTAGTAAATTAGTTCATAACTATGGCTTGCAAGGACAAAGCTTTTGGTATGATATTTTTCCGCAAATTATTTTTGCAAAACTTTATGATTTATACCCTAACGTCCCTTATATGAAAGAAATGGTTATTAATGGGGCTGATCAGTGGCTTGAATCGTTACCTTATTTTATTATGAATGACGAACCATTTTACGAGTTTGTTGGTTTTAACGTTACTTTAAAAGCACCTACTTTACTTGGAAATCATATCGAACCACCAAATGGTGGTTTAGCTTTTCTTTTTTATTCTGCTTATAAAATAACAGGTGAAAGAAAATATTTAGAAGGTGCGAAAGAAGTTTTAAATTATTTACAAACTTATCAAAGAAATCCTAATTATGAGGCTCTAACAGATTATGCCCCTTTTGTCGCAGCGATTTTAAATTTTGAAGAAGGCACTAATTATGATGTTGGGAAGTTTTTAGATTTTATCTTCGATGAAGACTCTGCTTTTCGTCCTGGTTGGGCAGTGATGAATGGTAATTTTGGTAATTACCCTGTTGATGGCTTAGTAGGTCAAAAAGATGATTATGCTTTTTTAATGAATTCTTTACACTTAGCAACCGTGCTCGCTCCTTTAGTAAATTATGATGCACGATATGCTAGTGATATTGGAAAATATATTTTAAATCTTACTAATAATGCTAAACACTTTTTCCCACAAAGCCTTTCTTTAGACCATCAATCAATGAATGATTATTTACCTTTTGATTATAAAGGAGCTATAGCCTATGAAGGTTTTCGCAATTTTTATAATAATCAAAATGGTTATGCAATGGGCGATGCCACAGCGATGTTTTCACAACCATCAGATTTAAGTATATATAGCTCGGCATTTATTGGAGGCATGGCAGCTTTAGTTGAAGAAACAAATGTAGAAGGCATTTTAAAAATCGATCTAAATAGAACTAATTCATATGCGGATGATATCTATCCCGCCTACTTATTTTATAACCCCTATGATGAAGATAAAATTATCCGGTTAGATGTAGGAGCAGAAAAAGTTCAAGTTTTTGACACAACGACAAATTCTCTTGCGGCAAAAAACGTAAGTGGTGTTATTAATTTACGCGTACCAGAAGTAGGAGCAAAAGTTGTTAAGATATTACCTTTAAAAGAAAATTTAACTATTAATAAAAACGAAATCTATGCAAATGACATAAAAATTAGTCAATATTTGCCAGCAATTAATTTTTCTAACTTAACGACTCGCGATAGTTTAACTGCAAGCAGTGAAATTTATTTTGACATATACGAATACGATGAAGATGAAGTAGAAGTAATGACTATTTCTTTTGGCGATATTGTTGTTTATGAAGGTGAAAAACTCGATAAATTTTCTTATCAAAAATCAATGTTGCCAAATACTGATTACACTTTAAAAGTTGAAATAAAAACAAAAAATAATTTGAAAGATTACGTTAGTAAACGTGTCATATGTTATTAGGGAGAAGAAAATGAAAAAACGCTCAATTTTATCTTATTTGTTTCTTGTCATTTTTCTTTTTTCTTGCGATCCACATATTGACGATCCAACTACTTCGACAACCTCACCGACAGATACAACAACAGGAATTCCTAATTGGGACGGAGAACAAATACTTTATGAGGCAAAAGATATTGCTCGTTTTGGTAGTGCGACTCCTTCTGGTGTAGCAAATTATATTGAAGCAAATGACGAAGTTGTTATTTGGAATACTGATGCTAGTTTAGATAATTATGGCGGAGTCCAAACGCCGATGTTAACACTTGATTTTTCCAAAGCAGTTATTTTTGAAATGGGTGTTATAAGTTGTTATAGCGAATATGTTATTAAGCTCGCTGTTGAAGGAGTTAATGAAACATTTTATGTTTTAGCCGATGAAGGCGAAACTGGCTTAATTTCTGTTAATTTAGTCGATTCGATGCTTTCAGAAAAATTTGCCAATCGTCGTACATCCCCTGATCCAGGATATGAACATGGTTGGAGATTTAAAAATGAAAGCAAAAAATGTAGCTTTCATTTACTTGCTAAAGGACCAGATGGTGAACGACAAACAGCGGAACTAGTTTTATCGCATTTAGCAATATATAACAATACCGAAGCCGTAACTAGTGTCGTTATTAATTCTTCTTCAATTGAAAATAACAAAATTTCGCAATTAAAAAACGCCACACCAATTCAACTTAGTGCTTCACTTTTGCCCCTAACAATTGAAAATCAAAATATTATTTGGAGTAGTGAAAATAATAATATTGCATCTATTTCTTCTAGTGGTCTTCTTTCTTTTGTTAATGTTGGTCAAACTAAAATTAGAGCAAAATCTTATATCGATCAAAGTAAATATAAAGAAATTATTGTTAATGTTTTAAGTGGTTATGAAAACCCTAACGACTTAAAAAGTAAGTTAAACACTTTATCTTACAATGGTCAAAGTAGTGATGTGGAATTATTTATTGATTTATTTAACACGACTTGGGGCAGTAATATTTTTCAAGAAGTAAATGAAGAAACACTCTTAGCAATTAATCGTCATGATCAAGACGAAAAAGTAATTTTTGAAAACTATCTAAAAGATGAAGTAACTCATCAAAATGAAGCTGAAACACATCGTCAGGGAAATAATGCCTATTTCCGTTTAAATTTAAATAATGTCACTAATGGCGTTGTTTATCGTTTAATTGAAAATCGTCTTTATAAAGAAGAAAGTGTGTCTTTTGTTAGTGTTTTATACGCTTTTTACCAAAATAAGTGGATATCTAGCAATAATTATTTAGAAAAAACAATACTCGTATATAACAACAGCGTTTATAAATATGAAATCGAATTATTAAAAAGTTCTCTAGTAGCAAATTATTCACCTCTTGATTTTTTTCAAACGAGTGAATGGGTTGTTCCTGATCGCTTAAAATTAAGTGAAGACCGCGTTATTCACGCTTTAAGTCCAGCCACAATTTTTCTTCAAAATGATGATGTTTATCTTAAACAAAATAAATACCCAGAAGCTAAATATTGTTTTGGCGGCATCGTTAGCAAAGTTTTAAGTGTTAATGAAAATAAAGATTTAACGATTTTGTTAAATATGATTTATTTAAATCAAAAAAGTGATTATGTTAAAACAATGTGGGAAATTAAAATTTTATATTATGATACTCAAGGCATTAATGCGATTAATACAAACCCACTAAAAGTTATGTCAAATAACCAAAAAGGATTTTTTGAACATACCTTTACTCCGGCTTATCCGAATTTTCGCTTATACTTGGTCGTTAATGGTAGTGATATTGGCGAACAATTTAGTGAGGCAACGATGGGTCTTGATTTATTGAAGTTATATTCTTTAAGGTAAGAAAATGAAAAAGCAACAAATTATTACAAAAGAAATGCTCCAACCTTCACAAGATGATTTAAAAATTGTTGGTGTCTTTAATCCAGCCGTTATTCAAAAAGATGATGAAATTATTATGCTTGTGCGTGTTTCTGAGGCAGCAAAAAACAATACGCACAATGTTTTTTTAGTTCCTGTTTACAAAAATGAAACCGTTTCATTTGTTAAGATTAATAAAAACGACTCTAATTACGATTTTTCTGATTCACGTGTTATTCGTAATCATAGTCAAAATTATTTAACTTCGATCTCACACTTTCGCGTCGCACGAAGTAAAGATGGTGTTCATTTTCAATTTGATGGAACAAAAATTTTCCCCGAAACTGAATATGAAACATACGGAATAGAAGATCCTCGTATTACAAAGATTGATGATAAATATTACATCACCTATTCAGCAATTAGTGATTATGGAATTAACGTTTCTTTAATTGAAACAAACGATTTTAAAACTTTTACACGTAAAGGCATTATTTTTCCTTTTGATAATAAAGATGGTGTTATTTTTCCAAAACAAATTAATGGTAAATATTACGCTCTTCATCGACCTAGTAAAAGTGATTTCGCTAAACTAGATATTTGGCTTGCAAGTAGTCCTGATTTATTACATTGGGGAGATCATCAAGTTTTAACAAAGGCTCGGCCAACATATCAAAACTCGACACGCATCGGTGCAGGAGCGGTTCCCTTTTTAATAAAAGGTCTTGGTTGGATTGTTATTTATCATGCCGCTAATGAAACACACGAATATCATTTACTTGCAATGTTGTTAGATGAATTTGACCCAAGTCGCGTTTTAAAAATTTCATCAAAACCTTTGCTGATTGCAAGTGAACCTTTTGAATTAAGAGGATTTTTTAATCATGTTATTTTTACATGCGGCTTAACTTATCTTCACGATGAAGTAAATATTTATTATGGAGCAGCTGATGAAAGTATTGGCTTAGCAAAATTAACAATTGAACAAATTCTTGCTAATTTAGAAAGTGTAAAATAATGAAAAGAATTACAAAAGCCCTTCTTCTTCCGTTACTTCTGATTACTTTTTTAAGTAGTTGTGAGCCACGTGTTGACACTTTACAAATTGCTCTTGATATTGAAGATGAAGGTCGCTACGATGAATTATTTGCTTATTTTAGTGAGAAAACCGGCTATCAAATTAAAGCAACATACGGACAAGATATTGGTAAATTAATTGGTACAAAAAATGAACCTGACATTATTAAAACGAGTACCGTTGTTGTTGAATCAATGAAAGAAACACTTTTAGATTTAAATTCTTTTATTGAAAAAAGCACGGTTGTTAAAACAACTAATTATGTATCCTCATTAATGGATGCTTTAACAATTGATAATAAAGTTTATGCTTTACCAACTTCAATTAACACTTCACTTCTTTATTACAATAAAACGCTATTTGATAATTCAGCGAATGAATTAAGACTAACTTTAAATTTAGATCCCTTAGAAAGCGTTTATCCACAAGCTGATTGGGATTATGAAGATTATCAAAAAGCTGGTCTTGTTTTATCGAAGTATAGTAGTAGTGGGTCTAATCTTTTTTATTCACAATTTGGCGCGGAGACGCAGCTTAATTGGTGGGGTGAATGGCTCGTTTATTTACAACAAATGGGTGGCTCGTTTTATGAGGCTAATTCAAATAATCGAATTTGTGCTCTTACTTCGCCTGAAGCAATTGCTGCTACAACTTTTTTCCGTGAAAAATCAATGGGCGGTATTAATAAAAAATTCGCACCAAATGCTATCGAATTAACTGGTGATGCATCTTTTATGGGTGGCAATATTGCCATGATTTTTGGCGGACATATGGGCGATTGGTATAGTTATGATGCATTAAATTTAGACTGGGACGTTCAAGTTTTACCAACACCAGTCGGACTTCCAAACGCACGAGGTGGTGAAATTTCGGCCGATGCCTTTGGCATTTCGATTAGGAGCAAAAAAAGTCAACAAGCTTTTGCCTTTTTAGAAGTGTGGACTGGTGAAGAAGGCGCCTTACAAATGTTTAAATACGGAAAAGTAAGTGCTCTTAAAAATATGGATGAATTAATAAATACTTTACCTAACGACCAACAAAAAGATATTAATATTGAAGCCGTTTTTAGTGCGATTGAGAAAGCCTTAACTCTTCCTCGTGAGCGTGATTTTGCCAAAGTAATGCGTGAGATGGTCATGAGTGAACTTTATTTATTAATGTATGAAGGCCGCGGCTCAAAAAGCGATGTCGACGAAGTTCTTACAACAATTAAAAATAATGTAGATGCATATTATCGAGGACTTTATGGATAAAATTGTTCGTCGTAATTCTAAAGTAAAATCATCGAAATTAAGTTTTCGACAAAATTTTACGCGTCATTATAAATTTTTTATTCTTTTTACAATTATCGCTATTATTGGTTTTTTCTTATTTTACTTTTATCCGATTATTCGAACCTTTATGTTATCACTTACGAATAAAACGCTTTATTCAGCTAGTAGTGAGTTCGTTGGTTTAGAAAATTATATGTACGCGCTTAAAACTGATACGATGTTTGCAAAGTCAATTAAGCAAAGTTTAATTTTTGCCCTTGTAAGTGGTGTTTTTGTTCTTATAACTTCTTTATTATTAGCCCTTTTACTAAATAGTAAAGTTAAACTATTAGGCGCCTTTCGAACGATTTATTTTCTCCCCTTTATTATTCCTTCTTTTGCAGTTGGGGCCGTTTATAAAAATTTACTTAATCCTTCAACCGGTTTTGTTAATAAACTTTTAAATTTAGTTGGGATTAGTGATCCGCCATTATGGTATGCCTCACCAAGTTCTGCTCTTTTAACAATGATTATTATTAGTTCGTTTGGTTTTGGTGTTAAAATGGTTGTTTTTCTTGCGGCCTTACAAGAAATACCAGAAGAATATTATGAAGTTGCTGAACTAGAAGGCGCTTCTAAATTTAAGCAATTTTTCAAAATTACTTTACCGATTATTTCGCCAATGGTTTTTTTCAACGTCATCTTAATTACAATTGATGGCTTAAGATCATTTTCTTTGGCTTTTGTAATGGGTAATGGTTCAGGTTGGCCTTCTAACTCAACACTTTTATTCCCAATATATATGTTTATGACAGCTTTTAATATGCCCTTTAGATTAGGTTATGCAGCAGCGATGGCTTGGCTCTTTTTCTTAATTATTTTAGGTTTTACGCTTTTACAATTTGGTCTTTCTAAATTGTATGTGAAAAAGGATTTAAATTAATGAGATCACTTAAACCATATGATAAAACAAAAAAAGCCAAAACACGCCGCGTTTTTACATATTTCTTATTAATTACTTTTGCTGTTGTAGCTTTACTACCTCTTTATTATTTAATTATTACTTCAATGAAAGACTTAAATGAGGCTTCAACACAAGCAACGATGTTTCCAAAGTCTTTTGAACTTGTGAACAATTTTAAATTTGTTTTAAATCACCCTGATTATAATTTTTGGCGAATGTTTGGTAACACAATGTTCATTTTTGTTTTAAAAACAACCGGCACAATTATAACGTGTTCACTTGCAGGTTATGGCTTTGCGATGTATAAATTTCCTGGCAAAAAAGTTATCTTTTTTACTCTTTTAGCAACGATGATGATTCCAGGTGAACTTCTTGGTGTACCTATTTATGAATTTATGGTTAATAGTGGACTTAAAGAAGTAGCTTTCATTCCTTTATGGATTGCGGCTTGGTTTGCTACTGACGTTTTTGTTATTTTTCTTTTTAAACAATTTTTTGAAACATTACCAAAACCTTTAATTGAAGCGGCAAGAATGGAAGGGGCAAGTGAACTACAAATTTTCTTTAAAATTGCCTTACCTTTAAATAAACCTGCAATCGTAACTGTTATTTTATTATATTTTGTTGGAACATATAACGATTTATATGGACCAGCACTTTATATTAGCGATAAGAAAAATTGGGTGATGGCAAATAGCATCACGATTTTTGAAAACTTATATCAAAGTGGTTCGTCTTCTTATATTGTTCCGTGGAACTATGTTTCGGTTGCAGCTTTAATTGCAATGATACCGGTCGTTTTATTATTTGCCTTTTTACAAAAGAAATTTATGCAAAGTGTTGCTGGAACAGGAATTAAGGGATAAAAAATGGCATATGCAAAATTATTAGATTATATATATAAACATCG
>LSQX01271143.1_pt1 | contig 15438 bp, 14 predicted proteins | sample 654561 | NCBI WGS metagenome assembly LSQX01 (sample SAMN04489861, study PRJNA283612) | anaerobic digester metagenome | isolation source: 4 biogas reactors fed with cattle manure at either 37C or 55C with and... | place: Denmark: Kongens Lyngby | collected 2014 | reverse complement strand
CCTCTATCATTAACCTGTCAATGGTGTATATATCTGTAACGTCAAGACCAACTACGGCATCTCTAATGGGACCGTCAATATTCTTTACGGCCTTTTGTACACCTTTTCCGCCATATCTGGTTCCGCCATCCCTAAGTTCCAATGCTTCATATTCTCCAGTTGAAGCTCCGGATGGCACCATTCCGGTAGCGACTGTACCATCATTGAGTATAACTACTGCTTCAACAGTTGGGTTTCCTCTGGAATCCAGTATTTCTCTACCGTAAACATCTTTAATTCTTCTCATAGAACTACCTCCTTGAGATATGTTATTTGAGCATATAATAGCACTATTTTATTATCAAGGCAAATAATTGTAAAAACCATCTTGCAAATTACATATATTTCTGTGTATAATTACTGGGGTTGCTATAAGAGTTAGTCAAGTAAAAAAAGGAGAAGTGTGAAATGAAAAGAATTTCTAGGGTTTTATGCATAATTATTGCCATTTTATTGGTAATAACGGTTGGATGCACAAAAGAAGAAGAAGACAAACTAAATTTTACAAAGGAGCAATTACGAAGAATAAAACTTGATAACGACAAGGTTTTGGACAAACACCTTTTTAGCCACAACCAATGCACGCATGAATTTAAAAAGGATAGAAAAGAAGGCAAAGTATTAAAGCTATCCACTTCCATCGCTCAGGCCAACGATCCTTTCGTCAGTTTTAATCTGGGTGACTATTTGAGAGAGATAGGCGAGGAAGACGTTAAAGGCGATGAGTATAATGTTGTGCTTCTTAAAGTAAAAGTCTCAGATATGATTTCTTGTAATTTTGAGCTTTTCTATGCTACAGGAAGCAGCACCATAATCGAGATAGGGCATTCAAAAGCTTCAATATATGACAACAGTACTGATAAATGGCAGTACGTTCTGTTTGACATGTCCAAGGACCCTAACTGGACTGACAAAATTAATGTCCTAAGATTTGACTTTGCCAATGGTGCAGTGTCAAAAGGCGAGACAATGTACATATCGGAAATAATGTTTGCAAAAGATATGGATATTGCATGCCAGGTTTTGGGACTGAACATCAGTACAGAGCTTGAAAACATTCTGGATTCAAAAACAGAAGAGTATATCAAGAAGCTTTTGTCCATAAAAGATCCTGAAACAGAATATTCAAAGTATACACCTCTTACAGCAGCCAATGAAGATACGAACATTAACATGTGGTTTAACCACACATATACCAGAACTCCTGAAGCCACTACAACCCCAGGAGACATGAAAACATACCAGCTCAGACTTGCCAAGAACGAGCTTGAGGCATGTCAGTTGATTTTCTCAACCAACAAAGAGTATTCAAACATGACTCTTGAGATAACCGACTTTACAAACAAGAACGGAAAAACCTTAAGAACCGAACTCTTGTATGGCCATTATTTCGAGGTAAGGGATGAAATGATAATTGATCCTTTGCCACCTCTTAACGGATCCTTTGATCTGAAGGCAAACAAGAGCAAAACCTTTGTAATAAAGGTAAAGAGCACTCCAGATAGCGAAGCTGGAGAATATGTGGCCACAGTTACTTTAAAAGACTCAAACGGACAGGAAGTCAAGAAAGCAAAGGTATTTGCATATGTATGGGATTTTGTGCTCCCAGAGGAAACATCATGCAAGACCCTTATGGATACGAGCTCTTTTGCAGTTTATACATTGCATGGAGTTTACGAAGGAGATGACGAACAGCTTTACAAAAACTATTATGATTTCCTTCTTGAGAACAGAATCAACTCATACACGCTGCCATATTCCACTGAGTATTATTCAGACCCAAGAATCATTGAATACTTGGATAATCCGCGTGTAAGAGCATTTCTCAACATGGGTTGGAAAAGAAAGCTTACTGTTGACAACATCAAGCATTCCTATGAGTTCCTTTCCCAGAAGCAGGAGTGGCTTGACAAGGCATACTTCTATCCAGTAGATGAGCCTATTGATATCACCATGCTTGATCAGGTAAGAACCTTTGGTGAAATCATAAAGCAGAACTTCCCTGGCCACAAGCTGCTTGTGCCTATGCATTTCAATATGTCCATGAACACAGAATCAAACATGGATCATTTCGAGTATGTAGCTGATTACGTTACTGCATGGTGTCCAAAGACATTCTTCTTCAACACCTATGAGGATTACAAGAAGAATCCTTATCTGACATACTTAATGTCCCCAATGCTGGAGAAGAATCTTGGTACATTCCCAGAGAGAATGGCAAAACACAAGGCCGAGGGTGACGATGTGTGGTGGTATGTGACACGTGTTCCAAACTATCCTGAAATCACTCTCACAATGGAGACAAAAGCTGTTAAGTACAGGGTATTGTTCTGGCAGCAAAAACTGTATAATGTGGATAATTTCCTCTATTACATGACAAATGACTGGTATCCAGAAGGAAATGATCTTGCATGGAATCCAAAACATGAAAAATCAGACCTGTATGATGTTTATGGTAATGGTGTTCTCGTGTACTGCGGAGCTTATGTTGGAATCTACGGTCCTGTAGGATCCTTGAGACTTGAATGTGTAAGGGATGGAATTGAGGACTTTGAGTATCTTACCATCCTTGAAAAACACTATGGCAAGGAAACTGTCGACAATGTAATAAGCAGAATTACCACATCCCTTTACAAGTACACTGAGGATGAACAGACCTTTACAGAAGTGAAAATAGCACTTGGCAACCTTATTGAAAAGACTATTAAAGAGGGTGTAATAAAGTAATATTTAATGCGCATTGGGCTGAATCCCAATGCGCATGTTTATTTTAATATTTGCCGGAGGGATGAAAATGTATATCTGGACCGCATCAGCCAATGAAAGAGTTTACAAAAATACGCGCATAACAAGAAATTCAATGAACTTTCTTATCCTTGAGAGCGCAAAAAATGCATATGTATCAGGGCAGATTCTTCTTAGGAGCATTGAAGGGTTTGAGGTACTTGATGTAAAGGCACATACGGATCTTCCTTGCGACATCTACTATCAGCGCTACAATGTCTTCAACGATGGACTGCCTTATCCTGATGAACTTGTGGATATAAAGCATGAAGGCAAGCTGCTTGTACATGCTCACAGTACTCAAGGAATATGGCTAAATCTTTTCATACCAAAGGAAGCAAAAGAAGGCAGGTTGAATTTCCACGTTGAAATATCCACCTCCCAAGGGATTTTCACAGTTCCCGTATACCTCAATATATACAATGTAACTATACCTGATACTAAGAACTCGGAATTCAATCTCGAATACTTTTTCCTTCCTTTTGACTTTTTCCCGTACAAGGACAAAAAAGAGGTAAAAAGTTTTGCCAATTACGGATATAAAAGGTATTCAGACAAGTGGTGGGAGCTAATGGGCGAATATGCAAAGAGTTTTTTGCAAATCAGAAACAACTCTTTGGATATTAGAATTATGCCTTTGCTTGCAGATGCAGGTTCGAGGGAAGTTGAGAACAACAAGTGGGAATTCAACTGGGAGCTGTTTGACAGGTTTGTGAAATTCTTTATTGATAAAAAGGCTGTAAAAAGTCTATCCTGTTGTTCCATTATTAACCCTGTTTTGAATGATACTGTTTTGTGTCTGGATGAACACTCAAACATTGTTTCTGTAAAGATTGAAAGTGAGAAAGGGGAGGCCTTTACAGATGCGTTCTACAGTGCATTGTATGAACATATCAGGGAACTTGGACTACTTGATATTTTCAGAATGAGGCTGCAGGATGAACCCCATCAGGACAAATACTGGATTTGGGCAAGAAAAAAGGTTGAAAGATTGATGCCAGGCGTTGTATGCGGAGAACCATTGGATATGCTGTCCGTATCCAAGCAATTAAAAGATTATTGTGACCAGTTCATACCTAGAATTGAGGTTTATGAGGAAGGAGTGGACTTCTTCAGAGACATGCAAAATGCAGGCAAGGAAGTCTGGGTATATTCCTGCTGTTTTCCTGAAGAACACTGGTTCCTCAACAAATTTATAGATCACCCCCATGTCCATTCCAGACTGATGACCTGGGCATGCTATTCTCAAAACATTACAGGATTTCTTCATTGGGGCTACAACTATTTTGCAGAGAATGATCTGTACAGCTGTCTACCCAATGCCAGGTTCAAAGGTGACGGCCACATAGTTTATCCAAATACGGAACACAATACAATAAACATCTCAACAAGATTCATTGCAACAAGAGATGGAATACAGGACTATGAGCTGTTGAAAATTGCTGAAAGAAAATTTAAGGACGATGCCTTTGCACTGTCTAGAAGGATTGCAAGAAGCTTTTTGGAATTTGATAATGATCCTGAATCCGTTGACAATACAGTTTCAAAACTGCTGAAACTTGCGGAAGTATCGCAAAACATGGTATGATTGTGTCATGGAATGGTTAACATTGAAATTTGTAGTTATTGCTTATTATGCCATTATGAATATTATTGGATTCCTTGTGATGGTTTCAGATAAAAGAAAATCCATATATAAAAGAACCCGTACCAGGGAATCCACACTTTTCCTCATATCCATACTAGGAGGAGCTTTGGGTGTGTTTCTTGCCATGCATATCTTTCGACATAAAACAATGCATAACAGTTTTGTTTATGGAATACCTGCGATACTAATTGTTCACATTCTTTTGATATCATATATAGTGTACAATTATCCTAATCTATTTAAGTAATGAAAGGTGGATATTGAAATGGTTATACAATGGTTTCCGGGCCATATGGCAAGGGCTAGACGAGTATTAAAAGAAGGGCTTGCCATGGTGGATATTGTTGTGGAAATGGTTGATGCAAGAATACCGATAAGCAGCAGAAACCCGGAAATAGACAAGATAATAGGGGACAAGCCTAGAGTTATAGTTTGCAACAAGGCTGACCTGGCTGATGCAGAGATGAATAAGTTTTATGAAAAGTATTTTAATGCAAAAGGCATTAATGTCATCTTTACAGATTCAAAAACAGGCAGCGGTGTAAGGAATGTTTTGAAGGAAATTGAGAATGTAATGTCTGAGAAGATGGAGAGACAAAAGGCAAAGGGACGAAAAACCATGATTATTAAAGCGATGATTGTCGGTGTCCCTAATGTCGGCAAGTCCTCCTTTATCAACCGCATCACAAAAAAATATTCTGCTGTAACAGGCGACAAGCCTGGTGTTACAAGGAACAAGCAGTGGCTGAAAGCAAATGACAATGTATATCTTTTGGACACTCCAGGTCTTTTATGGCCAAAACTTGAGGATCAGGAGGCTGCAAAAAAACTTGCACTAACCGCTGCAATAAAAGATGACATCCTGGATACATCGCTGCTTGCAGTTTACCTTCTTGAGTTTTTAAGAGACAAGTATCCAGGCTCAATTCAGGGCAGGTACAAATTCGATCCAAAAGATATGGCCGGAGTACAGATGCTCGAGGAATGCGGTAAAAGAAGAGGATGTCTTGTTCAAGGTGGAGAAGTAGATTACCAAAGGGCATCTACTGTGGTTCTTGATGATTTTCGAAGCGGCAGGCTTGGCAAAATTACTCTTGATCATGATGTGGAGGAAGACAGGGAGGACACAAGTGACTGAAGATATAAATATGCTAGAGTATGAAAACGACCTTAAAAAAGAAGGAATATATATTGTAGGTGGAATTGATGAGGCTGGTCGCGGCCCTCTTGCAGGTCCTGTGGTTGCCGCTTGCGCTGTTTTTGATACAAGGAATCCATTGCCCGAAGCAAGGGATTCCAAGAAACTAACAGAAAAGAAAAGAGAGGCTCTTTTTGAAAAAATATTGGAAAACTGTCTTGCATACGGAATAGGTATTGTGGACAATGATGTGATAGATGAAATCAACATACTAAATGCCACATACCTGGCAATGCAAAAGGCAGTGCTGAATTTAAAGGACAAAAAACCAGAAGTTGTTCTGGTTGATCATGTACATATTCCTGATATTGATATCAAGCAGATATCAATTACCAACGGTGATGCATTAAGTCTCTGTATAGCAGCTTCCTCAATTATAGCCAAAGTAACCAGGGACAGAATAATGAGGGAGCTGGATTTGCTGTACCCTGGCTATGGCTTTGCAAAACATAAAGGTTATGGGACCAAAGCCCATTACGAGGCTATCGAGCAATTGGGCATCTCCCAAGTACATAGAAAGACATTTGTGAAAAAATACATGACTACTTCATAATCAGTCTCATTCGTCGTACGTTGGACCTGTAATATCCCTTTTCCTGACCTTCAACACCCCAGCTGCCTGAGAACTGGAGCCAGCATGTTATACCATCTGGTTCCAACCATTTGAGAGGCAGTCTTGGGCAATAAAGAGTGAAGTTTTTGCCTTCCCAATATTCTTCCACATGAACAAGCGAAAAAGGCCCATAGGGTTCGGGAGCTTCGAAAATCAACAGGTCTGTACCATCTTCGGGGGAGAAATCCTTATGAAATCTCCAGCTGAACATCAAATACCTGTCAATGCTTGCAAGATAAACCATTTCAGGTACTCCCAGCCATTTGAATTGGAATGGATTCATCTAAATCATGACTCCAAACTGCCTCATATGAGGGTGTAAAAGAGCAAACCCATTCCCAGGATTCTTTTCTGGTAATACTGTCTTTTGGAACGCGGCCAAGACGAATATTGCTGCCATTGTCCCACTGGTTGCTCTGGAGACAGGGTATGTTTCTCCTTTAACACTGTTATCGGGATAGGGTATTCTATCACTCAGCCATTCAATTCCTTTTATGTATGTACTTTTAGGTATGTGAGAAAAAACAGTCATGGCACAAGCTCCTTTCAAGATGCTGTTATTTAGTATATTTCATAATCCAGAAGATTTGAATATATGGAATGGGATAAAACAATGGACAAATCCGATATATTATTTAATACAATTTTCAAGATTACAGGGTTGACATTATTGTATTTTTGTATACAATGTTGTATACTTGCATACGCTTAATTCATAATGTGTATTAAGCGATTTTTTTGTATTATGGGGGTTATTATGAAGTACTCGGAAATGAACAAGGAACAACTCTTAAACGAACTAAAGAAGCAAAGAGAAAGGTACAACTACTACCAAAGCAAAAAATTATCCTACGACATGACAAGAGGCAAACCTGCACCTGAGCAGCTTGACCTTTCCAATGAGATGCTTGATATCGAGTATGTTGGGGATTTCAAAGCAGAAAATGGCTTTGATTGCAGAAACTATGGAATTCTTGACGGTCTTCCTGAAGCAAAAAAACTGATGGGAGATATCATGGGTGTCGATGCATCAAAAGTTATTGTGTGCGGCAACTCCAGTTTGAATATAATGCATAATATACTCACAAAATTCATGTTAAGCGGCGTAGGGGATGGATTTGCACCATGGAGCAAACTCGAAAAAGTGAAATTCATATGTCCTGTTCCCGGATATGACAGGCATTTTACCATATGCGAAAACCTTGGTATAGAAATGATTCCCGTGGAGCTTAAAGAAGACGGTCCAGACATGGATTTGGTTGAAAAGCTTGTCAGGGAGGACGAAAGTATCAAAGGCATGTGGGCAATGCCCAGATACAGCAATCCCGATGGTTGTACATATTCCAATGAAACCATTAAAAGAATTGCAAGCATGGAATGTAAAGCCAAAGATTTCAGGGTTTTCTTTGATGATGCATATGCAGTACATTTCTTGGAAGACGGACCTGAAAAGATACTGAATATTGTTGATGAATGTGAAAAGAATGGAAATGCAAACAGAGCTTTTGTATTCTGCTCCACATCGAAGATAACCTTTGCCGGAGGAGGCATATCTGCTGTTGCATCAAGCAAAGCCAATATTGAGTGGTACAGCAAATACTTGTTCACCCAGACAATTGGTTTTGACAAACTGAACCAGTTAAGACATGTAAAGTTCCTTAAAGATTATGAAGGCATTGTCGAGCACATGAAAAAGCATGCCAAACTACTTAAACCAAAGTTCGACATTGTATTGAACAGCCTTGAAGAAGAACTAAACGGTCTTGACATACTTGAATGGAGCAAACCAAAAGGCGGTTACTTCATCAGCATAAACACACTTGACGGTCTTGCCGACAAGGTTGTGTCTCTTTCGAAAGATTGCGGCGTGATGTTAACCCCTGCCGGATCCACATTCCCTTACAAAAAAGATCCAAGAAACAGAAACATAAGGATTGCACCTTCATTTCCATCTGTTTCAGATTTGGCGGAAGCGGTCAGGGTATTGTGTGTATGCGTAAAAATCTGTTCTCTTGAATATTACTACTATAAACTCTAACAAAATGTGGTATAAAAATGTAACATCATTTGGATGTTACATTTTTATGGAAAGGAAATGTCAAGTTATGAGGAATTTCAAGGATATTGAATACAATCCCAAAAGCTATTGGGAAACCATGAGCGAAGATGAATTAAAGAAAGCCATGGCGTTTTCAAAAGACTATATTGATTTTATGAATGCCGGCAAAACTGAAAGGGAAGTAGTCGAACATATAGTGGATATTGTAAAGAATGCCGGTTATGAAGATTTTGATGAAATTATAAAGCAGGGTAAGAAACTTGTACCCGGACAGAAGATATATTCTGTATCAAATGAAAAAGCACTTATTCTGGCGGTAATAGGGGAAAGCGATCCTGAAAAGGGTTTCAGAATGATAGGCTCCCATGTGGATGCCCCAAGATTGGATTTCAAACCGCTGCCACTATATGAGGATTCCTCCTTTGCACTGGCAAAAACCCACTACTATGGCGGTATCAAGAAGTATCAATGGGTTGCAATTCCACTTGCAATGCATGGAGTTGTTGTAAAGAATGACGGAACGAAAGTTAGAATAAGGATAGGGGATAAGGAGGACGATCCTGTTTTCACAATAAGCGACCTTCTGCCGCATTTGTCACAGGATCAGCTTAAAAAAGAAGCTTCCAACTTTATTCTTGGTGAGAACCTGAATGTATTCTTAGGTTCAATGCCTCTGAAAATGGATGGAGATGCTAAGGAAACGAACCTTATTAAAAAGAACATATTGGGATACCTTTATGACAATTATGGAATATGCGAGATGGATTTTTCATCCGCAGAGATTGAAATTGTACCTGCATTCAAGGCAAAAGACGTGGGTCTTGATAGAAGCCTTGTTGGAGCATATGCACAGGATGACAGAATCTGCGCATATACATCATTGAGAGCCATACTTGAAATTGAAAAGCCAGAAAAAACATGCATCTGCTATTTTTCTGACAAGGAGGAAATCGGCAGTGTAGGAATAACTGGTGCCAGGTCAAATCATTTTGAATCATTTATTTATGAACTATGCTATGCTCTTACAAAGGATTCAAATCCATTGATCGCTAGAAGAGCACTAAAGGCAAGCAAAATGCTTTCTGCTGACGTTACAGCCGGATTTGATCCAACATTCCCGGAAGTTTCCGACAAAACCAATGCAACCTATCTGGGCAAGGGTATCAGTATTGCAAAATACACTGGTGCACGAGGAAAGAGTGGAGCAAGCGATGCAAATCCTGAGTTCGTTGCCGAGTTTACATCAATCCTAAATAAGGAAAACATACCTTGGCAGATAGGTGAGATGGGCAAAATCGATCTCGGAGGAGGCGGTACCATAGCCCAGTATATGGCAGACATAGGAATAGAGGTACTCGACTGCGGTCCTGGTGTTCTATCCATGCATTCTCCTTTTGAGATTACTTCAAAAGCAGATATATACGGATGCTACAAGGCTTACAAATGTTTTTATGAAAATATTTTGTAGAAACGAACATGAAAAGGAGACACTCCGCAAGGAAGTTGTCTCCTTTTTTTGCATCAAATATTTATAATTTTGTCTGTAACGTTTTTACTCCTTTTATCTCTAATATATGGGAGGGTGATAGCGATTGTAAAATTAAGAGATGCACATTATTGCAATCTAAAGCTTTTTCTAATTTTTCTGCCATTTAATCGAATCAATGATTTGGCAATCAGAATTGCTTATGCTGCAATACAGATTGATTTACTTAGTCCATATGCCATTGTTCAGCTTTCTTTCAGGGCTGTTTTTAAATAATGCCAAAACCTGCAAGAACCAATTAGCACGAATACTCCCGTTATATATCCTGCTTCAAACATTTGCTGTGGTAATTGGTAATGGTGCGGTTAATCTTTTGACACCATATTGGCATTTGTGGTACTTGCTGAGCTACAGTATATGGATCTGTCTGGCGTGGATTTGGTTTCGATTTTGTAATGGGAAAGGTAAAATCATTATACTTGTATGCTCGGTTGTGATTGGTTGTCTTGCTGGACTTGTTCCGTTCATAGGGCGTGAACTTTCTTTGTCAAGAACATTAGTGTTTCTGCCGTATTTTTGGACAGGTCTGATATGCAACCCGAAGTTTCCCTGGAAAAAGATGAGAATAGATGGAATTGCTGCATTGACAACTGCTTTCATACTAATGGTATGCATAGGTTATGAGATTCCGGTAAAATTCCTTTATCAAGCTACTGCATACGAGCATATTGGCAAAGGTGTGTTGTTTAGGTTTGTTTGTTATCTAATTGGTGGATCACTGGGGTTATTCCTGCTTGCATTTACACCGACAATAAGATTACCGTTTACAAAAGCCGGTGCTAATACAATGCCAGCCTATTTAATTCACGCACCGATTGTATTATACTTACGGGAGTTGAACATTCAGTGGCCGTTATACATAATAATTACTTTTGTTTTTCTATATGCAATATATATGCTTTTGCGGTGGCACAGCAGCTTATACGGTATCGTACCTACAGAGAGGAGGGATAGTAGGTGGCTACCTTTCAAAAAGTCTATGAAGAATACGCGCAGCCCGTTTATCGATTCCTATTATCCCTGACAGGCTATGATGACTTGGCAGAGGAGCTACTGTCAGAAACCTTTTATCAAGCGTTTAGGTATATTGACAGATTTGAAGGGAGATGCAACCTATATACATGGTTGTGTCAAATTGGAAAAAACGCTTGGATTAAAGAGTGTCGTAGAAACAATAGATATAGTGAAATCGGATTGGATGATTTGACAATTCCTGACAACAAACCTTCATTGGAAGAACAGAATATCAACAAGGAAATGTACTGCAAAGTTCTCAAGGCACTTCAAGACTTGTCTGATCCATACAGGGATGTTTTCATCCTTCACGCTATCGGCGAGGTCAAATTGAAGGAAATCGCCAGTATTTACGGAAAAAGCGAAAGTTGGGCAAGGGTTACATATTTCAGAGCAAAACAACAGATTGCACAGGAGGTTTTAAAATGATATTGGATTGTAAGGTCATAGAGGATTTGCTGCCTCTATATTTGGACAATGTATGTTCTGACTCAAGCAAACAACTGGTAGAAGAGCATTTAAAAGAATGTGAAGATTGTAGAAAGATGATAAATACAACACAGATGGTTGGTGTTCCGCACTTCGAACCGGAAAGACCTGCAGTAGATAATGCAGTGAGAAAGGGATTAAAAAGAATCCGTTTTCGCTGGTGGGCATCAATTCTGATCGTGATTATCATTGTGCCGATGGTATTTCTCGGTTGGAACCAGTATCATGGACTTGGAGTTCATATTACCAATATTTATGAACTGCAAATCGGTAATGCCTTTATGAAATATTTGGATGAAGGCAACTATGAGAAAGCATATAGCTATATTGATATCGCAGGCTTGAAGCAGGAATGGTTGAAACGTTGGTTTGATGAAGAAAAGCTGAAAAATATTGAGGCGGACGGCCTTGCAAAATTCTGTGAATTAGGAGCCAAACTGGAGGAGCACGGGGGTATTCAGGGCTATGAGTATGTGGGAATATCCCATTGCGGTCATGATAATGACGGTACGCCTATCTATCAGATGATATTTAAAGTCAACTACGCCGGCAAAGAAACCTTGTTTGATATTATGGTTTCCAATGATGGAATCGAATATTTCAGCGGCAGTGGAAGTTTCAAAACAGATCCGCTTGCTCAATTTGCTATATGGAGTGAATATCTCTGGCAGGATTATGAAGGATGTTACTATGACCCTGAATTAAATGAGTATGTTTATCCGAATAAATAGCTGCAAAGCAAAGCCTTGGGGTTCATTTATTCCTGTTTCTCATTTTCATTTCCTCTACCCATTTAAGGTAGTCAGAAACTCTTTTTTCATAGCCATTGAGTGTAGGTTCGTAGTATTTGGTTCCTCTCATAATATCGGGAAGGAATTCCAAATCAGCCACATTGCCTTCGTAATCATGGGCGTATTTGTAGCCGTCACCATATCCAATATCCTTCAATCCTTCAGCAACAGGATTTCTAAGATAATATGGAACTTCTCCTGTGTCTTTTGTAGAAACATCGTCCATTGCCTTGTTAATCGCCATATATGCCGCATTTGACTTGGGACTTGATGCCACTGTAATTGCAGCGTGGGCAAGAATAATTCTTGCTTCAGGCATGCCAATCATGCGAACCGCTTCAGCTGCTGCGGTTGCGACCAAAAGTGCGGTAGGATTTGCAAGCCCCACATCCTCAGATGCACAAATGACAATTCTTCTGGCAAGGAAGTTAATATCCTCTCCAGCATATAAAGCTCTTGCCAGATAGAATACCGCAGCATCAGGATCACTGCCCCTCATGGATTTTATAAAAGCGCTTATGTTGTTGTAGTGCTCCTCTCCAGACTTGTCAAATTTTATGGTCCTTTTTTGCATGCATTCACTAATGATGTCCAAGGTTATATTAAAGCCTTGCGTCATGTCCGTCTCCGTACTTAAAACCGCCAGTTCCAGAGCGTTTAAAGCAACTCTTGCATCGCCGTTGCAGTTGTTTGCAATGAATTCAAGGGCTTCATCATCTATTGTTATATTTAACCCCTTGTATCCTTTGGGACTTGTCAGTGCGTTGTTAATTATATCCTTTATGTCATTAGGTTCCAGAGGTTTGAGCTCAAACACAACAGACCTTGATATAAGTGCCTTGTTTACTTCAAAGTATGGATTCTCGGTAGTTGCACCTATTAATATGATAACGCCTTCCTCCACATAGGGAAGAAGGGCATCCTGTTGGGCTTTATTGAACCTGTGTATCTCATCAACAAACAAAACGGTTCTGCCGGATGGATTCAGCAGCTGGTTTTGAGTTTCCTTAACAATATCCTTAATATCTGCTATACCTGATGAAACGGCATTCAGTTTTCTAAAGCCCGTTTTTGTGGTTTGCGCAATAATCCTTGCAAGGGAGGTTTTCCCAGTACCGGGAGGTCCGAAGAAAATAAGAGATGAAAGCCTGTCCGACTTAATCATTCGGTACAACAGTTTTCCCGGTGCAAGAATATGCTTCTGTCCATAGAATTCTTCCAGGGTAGAAGGACACATTCTATATGCAAGCGGTTCCTTTTTGCTTTCATCCCACATTTCAATTCCTCCAAATACTATTCATATAGTGGATATTTTCCAACCAGCGCATCCACACGCTTAATTACTTCCTCTTTGTTTCTGTCAAAATCTGAAAGAGTTAGAGAAATAAGTTCTGCTATCTCAGTCATGTCTTCTTCAACCATGCCTCTTGCAGTAACAGCAGGTGTTCCAAGCCTTATACCGCTGGTTACAAAAGGACTCTGGGTATCAAACGGAATTCCGTTCTTGTTGCATGTAATGTTGACCTGGTCAAGCAGATGCTGTGCTTCTTTTCCTGTTATATTCTTGTTTGTAAGGTTAACGAGCATCAGGTGGTTGTCCGTTCCTCCGCTAACAAGTTCAAATCCACGATTCATGAGTTCTTCAGCCAGCTTCTTTGCATTCTTGACAATCTGTTTTTGATATTCCTTGAACTCAGGCTGCAGAACTTCCTTCAAACCAACCGCTTTTGCGGCAATTACATGCATAAGAGGTCCGCCTTGTATTCCGGGGAAAACGGCCTTGTCTATGGCTTTTGCAAACTCTTCATCACAGAGTATCATTCCACCTCTTGGACCGCGCAATGTTTTGTGGGTTGTGGTTGTGACAAAATGAGCCTTGCCAACAGGGGATGGATGCAAACCTGCGGCAACCAATCCAGCTATATGGGCCATGTCAACCATAAGATATGCGCCAACCTCGTCAGCAATTTCTCTGAACTTGTCAAAATCTATTGTTCTTGGATATGCGCTTGCACCTGCGATTATTAGTTTTGGTTTGCACTCATGTGCAATCTTGCGAACTTCATCATAATCTATATAATTATCCCTCTGGCTTACTCCGTAAGGTACAATGTTGAACCACATGCCTGACATGTTGACAGGACTTCCGTGTGTAAGATGTCCACCATGGCTGAGATTCATGCCGAGTACCGTATCACCAGGCTCCAATACAGCAAAGAACACTGCCATGTTCGCCTGGGCACCGGAGTGAGGCTGCACATTAACGTGCTGGGCTCCGAATATCTCTTTTGCTCTGTTGATTGCAAGGTTTTCTACAATATCAACGTATTCACAGCCACCATAATATCTTTTTGAAGGATAACCTTCTGCGTACTTGTTGGTAAGTGGACTGCCCATTGCTTCGAGAACTGCCTTGGTTACAAAGTTTTCTGATGCAATAAGTTCAATCTTGTTTCTTTGTCTGTTTATCTCGAGCTCGATTGCGTCTGCTACTTCCTTGTCTACGCGTCTCAAATTGTCAAAATTGCACATAAATACTGCCTCCAATATAGAAAAATTTCCATTCAATTATATATGCTGGCTTGTCTCAAGTCAATTGTTATTGATGGACAATGTGCTTTGTGATATAATGGAAAAGTGTAAAGGAGAGATTTATAAATGAGTAAATTTCCGAAAAACATGCTGCCTTATTACGCAGAGGACTTTCTTGATTACATAGACAGCATACAGAACAAATCTGCAAACACCATAAAAGAATACTACTATGACTTGCTTCTTTTTTTTCGATTCTTAAAAAAAAGAAGGGGTCTGCTTGAAAAAGAGGAAACCATTGAGGACGCCAATGTAAGAAATATGTCTCTTGAAGTACTCAGCAGCGTCATGCTCAATGATTTTTACGCTTTTTTAAGCTATTTAAGTTCGGAAAGACAAGCCTCTCCATCCACACGTTCAAGAAAGGTGGCAACGCTGCGTTCTTTCTTCAAGTACTGCCATACTAAGGCAAAGATTATCGAAACAAACCCTGCCAATGAACTTGAATCACCCAAAATAGGTAAAAGACTGCCTAGATATCTTGAACTTGAGGAGAGTATTAACCTTCTAAAAAGCATTGAAGGCAAAAACAAGGAAAGAGACTACTGCATGATTCTTCTGTTTCTGAACTGTGGTCTGAGATTGTCAGAGCTGGTAGCGATGAACATTGGAGACCTGCGCCAGGACAATACCCTTGTTGTAAGAGGAAAAGGTTCAAAGGAAAG
>LSQX01164075.1_pt1 | contig 15438 bp, 14 predicted proteins | sample 654561 | NCBI WGS metagenome assembly LSQX01 (sample SAMN04489861, study PRJNA283612) | anaerobic digester metagenome | isolation source: 4 biogas reactors fed with cattle manure at either 37C or 55C with and... | place: Denmark: Kongens Lyngby | collected 2014 | reverse complement strand
TCGTGACCACCGGTGTTAATCTGCTCAATACCGGAAGAGATTTCTTCCATGCGACCTACCATCTCCGTCACGGCTTCTAGAATGCCGTGCAGCATTTGGCCACTCTCATCTATATTACTCAACACCTCATCGGCTTGTCTAGCCCCTCGACCCATCCCGTCGACAGCTGCCTCAACACCCTTCTGAACCCGCTGTACCAAGGCCCTTATTTCCGCGGTGGCTGTAGAAGCTTGCTCCGCCAGATTCCTCACTTCCTCTGCTACAACAGCAAACCCTCTGCCGTTCTCTCCAGCCCGGGCAGCCTCAATGGCAGCGTTTAGTGCTAGAAGATTTGTCTGATCTGCAATGGCTGTAATGACATTTACTATACTCCCGATTTCCTCAGACAAAAGCCCCAGGTCGGATATCTCGTCAGCCAACTGTTGGATGCTCCTGCTTAGTTCAGTAATCTGCCTTACTATATCTCTAACCGCGTTCTCGCCCGAGGATGCCCTGGCCGCTACCGCCTGCACATCCCTGCCCATCGACTGAACATTGGTGTGCATGGTTTCCAAGGTTGAGGAGAACTGATTGGTGGTACCGGCCACTTCCTCAACAGAAGCGGTAACCTCTTGGGCAGCGGCAGCCATTTGTCCGCTGGTGTTTGCCAACTCATTGGTGGTGCCAGCAACTAGCGTAATCACCTCCCGCATGCTGGTGATGGTTCTATTGAGTGCTTCAGCGACTGCACCCACTTCATCCTGCAGCTTAATCTGCACCTTCTTTGTCAAATCCCCATTGGCCAGGGACTCTATCACTTCTTTGATTGTTCTAAGGGGATCAGCGATCCGCCTGCCGAGGAAAACCGCAGCAGCAACGCTAACGGCGAGAAAGGCTAAAGAAATGGCAGCGAGGAGAATTCTCAACCTATTCATGTTGGCCAGGACGTCAGCTTCCATAGCACCTACGCCGATGGTCCAGCCGGTGGAAGGAACCGGTGCCAAGCCCACTATCCGTGCTACCCCATCTTCGAGGGTATATCGGACCACACCATTCTTGCCCAGGCCAAAGGCCCGTATAGCCCGGCCCGCGTTGGCAAAAACGCCGCTGTCATCAAATATGCTCACCTGCTGCAATACCAGCTGTCGATTGGGATAGGCGTAGAGAGTACCATCGGCACCAATTATGTAAGCGTAACCCCTTTCACCAAATCCCAGCTCATCGGTAATGTCGCTCAAGGCAGTGGCATCTCTCCGGCCGATCAGCGCTCCTACAACCCTACCACCATCTCTGATCGGAACGGCATACATGAGAACCACAGTCTTGGAGACCCGGCTCACAAGGACATCTGACACTGTGACCCGTCCGCTGAGGGCGCTGATTGTGTACTCCCGATCTGCTAAGTTGGCGGTGGAACCATCGCTATATCTGGCAAAACCATTGCGGTCAACCACTCCCAGTACCTCAAATGCAGGGAGCCGTTCCGCCTCCGACCGAATCACCGGCCGCTGCAGTTCCCAGTCCATGCTCTTGACCTCGGGTCTTGCGGCGATGGTCTCCAGGGCTGTCAGATGGGTCTCAAATCGACTCTCAAGATATTCAGCAGCTTTCAAGGCTTGCATTTTCAATGCTGTCTCAACTTCTGCCACTACCGCTGAAGAACTATAGTTGATCGCCAGTAAGCCTATTCCCACACACACCAGGAAAAGCAGAACACCTGTATACACTGCTATCTTGGCTGCCAGACTCCTCTGATAGAACATCGCAAAACGCCTCCTAGATCACATAATTCTAGTCTCTCTTGATGCAAAGCACAGCCCTGATATTCCGACAGATATAAAGTGCTCTATGTTTTTACCGCCGAACTAGACTGTAGTGCTCTTATCCGTCAGCTCGTATATGGGACAAGGCTTACCAAAGTAAAAACCCTGGGCCAAGTCGCATCCCCGCCGGGTAAAAAACTCCATGTGGCTCGAACCCGCTATTTTGGAGTTCTTCGAGACATTGCACTGCCTAACGAAACAATCACAGGGTTCGAAATGAGAGACATTGAGTGGGTGGAAGCAGTCTGGCATGTATCGCCGGAGGACAAGAATACTTGGAACAGCACTAGATGTACTTATTACTTGGTATACACCCATGTAGGTCTTCATCTCTCTGTACTGCTTTTTCAGTTCCTTCCTTCTCTGCTTGTCCATGCTCTGCATCCTTTCATGGTGAGCACGAGTCGTTATGGCAGCACTGCACTACCCTATCATTGCTTGACTGCTGGATCATACCTGGCGAATTCGCTCGCTGAAATAAGCGCTGGTGTTGGTCAGGCCCATCTTACTGAAGATCTCCTGCTCGAGGAAATCGGCGAAACTCATACCAGAAACCCGCTCGATCACCGCCTCAGCTACTGTAAAGCCGTCGTTGCAGTAAATGCTGATTGTGCCCGGGTCATTGACCATGTTGGCAGTCACTAGAGCTTCCAGCATCTGTTGCTCCGTTGTCTTAGAGCATCATTGATAGTGCAGAGTGAACACATCACCGGCTCCGCCGATCAGGACCGATCATGCCCCCGGCAGGAAGGACGGCAGTGCTGTTCCCTGTCACCGTGGATAACTCGACACAGCTGCCCTCTGTATCATACACGGCGAGAGCAGCGCCCGGAGGCAATTCAACGGTCAGAGTCCTGCCTTCACTTCAGCTCCGATGCTGAAGTACAGGGAATAGCCCTCAGGCCCGATCACAACCGCATTTGTCTCCAGGGTGAGTTCTGGGATGAAGTCCTCTCGGATGAAGATGGAGCCTTCGGTGGTGCGGGAGTACTCAACACCCCAGAGCGACCGCTACTCTACTGTTGGTATCCCAACTCATTCATCCCACACCAGATAGAATCCACACGTGATAAGGTGACATTTTCAAAGACCATTGACAGCCCAATCAGAGGGCGGGATCGCGTCAACATACTGCACATTTGGAAAACTTAAGTCACAATTGGCAGTCAAAATGCCGAAATACATGCAAAAACATGCAGCAATGCCGCGTTTTGTCTAGATAATGGCTACTTATGAAGATAAGCCTACTTTGACAGAATTTGGTGCATTCTCTAAACTATACGCAAAGGTTAACGGTAAGCTTGCCGGTAAGGTTAACGCAAATAGCAAGGTGAGGATGCCGTTGGCAATTACTATCAGAGACATCGCCAAAAAAGCAGGAGTGTCGGTCACAACCGTCTCTCGGGTTCTTAACAATAAACCTGATGTAAGTAAGAAAACCCGAGAAAAAGTCTTGCAAGTGATCGCTGATATGGGTTATAGCCCAAACGCGATGGCAAGAGGCCTTATCTGGCGGAAGACATTGACAATCGGGCTGGTAATCCCTGATATCGGTAACCCTTTTTTTGCTGAAGTTGCTAAAGGCGTCGAGCACAGAGCTCGTGAACGGGGATACTCGGTTATCTTCTGCACTACTGACAGTGAACCGCAGCGGGAGCAAGAAGCCATTGAACTCCTATGCTCAAAGCAGGTTGACGGCATAATCGTCTCGCTCTCGGTAGAAAGCAGATCTGTACTGGAACGCCTTGAAAAGCAGCGCTTTCCAGTTGTCCAGATTGACCGAAAGGTTCCAGGTTCCAATTATTCGGCGATTGCTGTAGATAACGTTGCGTCAGCCTACACAGCCACCAAATACCTTATACGCCAAGGACACTCCCGCATAGCCCATATTACTGGTGATATGAACACAAAGACGGCTCAAGATAGATTATTGGGCTACAAGGAAGCCCTCAGTGACTGGGGTTTAAGACTAGAACACCAATTGATAGTTCACGGCGATTTCAGCAAGGGATCCGGAATTTTATGCATGGAAGAGCTGCTATCCAGGACTCCCCTACCATCAGCAGTATTCGTGGGTAACGATCTTATGGCTCTGGGTGCCATGGAAGCGATAGGGAAACACGGCCTGAGAGTCCCAGATGACGTTGCACTGGTCGGATATGACAACATCGATCTGGCCGCGTCATTACAGCTAACGACCATAATGCAGCCCAAGTTTGAGATGGGACAGCTAGCTGCCACAACCCTTATTACCAGTATCGAGAAAGGTGAACCAGCGGTCGGTGATATTATCCTCGACACAATGCTCATTGAGCGAAAATCATCTGCTGCGACTGTGTTGTAGCCAGCCCAGTTAACGCAAGTTGCATCCCTGAAAGGTAGTCACTTGTCTGATGCCGCAACTGCAGCACGTGATCACAGAGATAGCAGCTTAGAAAGGGGGGAAGCGGAGGACTTGCCAGACATACCCATTGAGGACTGCGACCAATAGATTAGATAGGAGGGATGAACGGCGTGTTGCCAAAAAGACTGCTAATGTTGATGAGCGTTGCAGTAGTGTTAGCTTGCTGCGGGCAAATAGCAAGTGCCCAGGTAACACTTACCCTGTGGAGCGAGCTAACGATGGACGTTCATCGAGACTATTACGTGAATGAGGTTGTTGCCGGATTCGAAAGGGAGAATCCCGACATTAAGATTGAGGTGTCCTTCAAGGAAGACCTCAACCAGGCCCTACGTACGGCAATGCAGGCGGGAGCAGGCCCCGACATCGTCTACACACCCGGTCCATCATTTGCCCTTGAGTACGTTCTAGCCGACATGCTTTTGCCTTTGGATCATTATGCGGAATTGATGAACTGGAGCGAGAAGATCTCAGGCTGGGCCCTGGATCTAGGAAGAGTAGACGGCAAGCTGTACAGTCTGCCCCTGGAGCTAGAGGCCATGGTGTTGTTCTACAACAAGACCTTGTTTGAGGAAATGGGATGGGCTCCACCGCAAACCTTAGAAGAGATGGAAGCGATAGCTGAGGCAGCCTTTGAGATGGGTATCATACCATTTGCCCACGGCAACAATGACTGGCGACCCGCCAATGAATGGCATGTAGGGGTATTTCTCAACCACTATGCTGGGCCGAAGGCAGTAAAAGCAGCGCTTAAGGGAGAGAAGCCATGGACGGATGAGGAGTTTGTTGAAGCCATAGCAATGCTCAATGAGTACATGCAGCGGGGTTGGTTTAGCCAAGGTGTAGGCAATTACTATTCGCTGCGAGGAGAAGACCGCTGGAGCATGTTGGCCTCGGGTGAAGCTGCCATGATTATCGAAGGGTCGTGGGCCATGTCCAGTGCTGGCGAGTACTTTGGCCCCAAGGCAGGCACAGATACAGAATGGGACTGGGTCCCGGTACCTGTATTCAGAGAAGGTGTCGAAGCACCGCTGTACACCATCGGTATGGGCTCCACCATATCGATCAACGCTCGCTCGCCATATCCTGATGAAGCTGCGAAGTTTATCGATTATCTCTTCGCAGACAGACAGCGAGCAGCGCGGTGGATCTATGATCAAGGCGCTATCTTCAACAATCCGCTTCCCTTCGAACCTACCGATTTCCCGGCAGACATGGAAGAACGTTGGGCTAGGTTTGTGTCTGACTTGGCGGCCGCGGTAAGTGGAGGAAACTACGGGTACACTACCTGGACTTTCTGGCCACCGCGGAGCGATGTGTATATCTATGAAGGGATTGAAAGCGTCTGGTCTGGCGAACTAAGCCCAAATGACTACCTCGCCAACTTAGACGCCATCTTCCGCGAGGAGATTGCTGACGGCAAGATCCCTCCCATTCCTGATTAAACTCTGGGATATAGTTGGGGTCCTCATTGTGGGGACCCCCATCGTCCTGCGAGAGGGTTGATTTGCATGAAGAACTGCAGATTCAAACTAGGAGTGAGTCGAAGCAATCCGCTCATTCCATGGCTGTTCCTATCGCCCCTGCTCATCGTGAATATCCTTGTAATTCTAGGACCTGGTGTAGGATCTGTATACTTTGCATTGACCAAATGGAGTGGTCTTGGTGCAGCGGAGTTCATCGGACTAGCTAATTTCGCACGTATGCTAGAGGATCCAGTTTACCACAAAGCTCTGACCAATAATGTTAAGTGGACAATCATTTTTCTAACCGTACCAATAGCTATGTCTCTCGTCGCTGCCTATCTGCTTTCCGCAGTTAAGAAAGGACAACTGGTATTTCGACTGGCGTTCTTCTTGCCATACGTGCTGCCAAGTGTTGTCAATGCCCACATCTGGCAGACCCTGTTCCACCCCTTCAGGGGTATAGGAGCACAGCTTCGTAAAGCGGGGTACCCCTTTCTTGACCTTAAATTCTTTGGTGATACCAATATTGTTCTCTACTCCATTGCGTTCGTTGACAACTGGCACTGGTGGGGCTTCCTAGTAGTTGTCTTCTTAGCCGCAATGCAAGGCATCGACCCTTCGCTATATGAAGCGGCCCGTATCGACGGAGCCAACCGCTTTGCCCAGTTCAGGTATATCACCATTCCTGGTATCCGCCCTACGTTAGTCTTCATGATGCTGATGACGACCATCTGGTCTTTTCTAGTATTCGACTACATCTATATACTCACTCAAGGAGGACCGGCAAATGCCTCAGAGGTGCTTGGTACCTATGCTTACAAACTAGCGTTCACTCGTTTTGAAGCCGGCTATGCTGCTGCAGTGGGTGTGACGATGAGTATAATTACCGGCATGATCGTCTCGCTCTTTCTGTATTTGCGACGCAGGGGGTGGGAGATTTGAGGCGGCCAAGACTTCCTTTGCTGCTGAACTACGTTGTCTTGACACTACTGTTGTGCTTTAGTCTGGGACCATTGCTGATACTCGGCTTCAACTCACTCAAGGGAAACTTGGAGATAGGGCGCAACCCCCTGGGACCCCCTCGACAGGTGAGGTGGTCCAACTACCCGGAAGCCTGGATAAGAGGATCCTTTGCCACAACCCTGTCCAACAGCCTGATCATCACTAGCGGGACTATAGTCGGTGTATTGCTTATTGCTGGTTTGGCTGCATATGCCTTATCGAGGCTGGAGTTTCGAGGCACCCCAGTGATCATGTTTTATCTGCTAGTGGCGGGCAGTCTGCCATTTCAGCTGTTTTTGGTGCCGCTGTTTTTCCTCTGGCACAGACTGGGATTGGTCAATACCCGCATAGGTTTGATCATCATCTATTGGGCCATATTCTCACCCTTTGCGACTCTATTGCTGCGATCGTATATGATGGCTCTGCCTCGGGAACTAGATGATGCGGCGCGAGTAGATGGGGCTAACGAATGGCAGGTATTCTCTCGAGTAGTCTTGCCTGCCTCGACACCTGGTTTTCTTACGGTAGGCTTGGTTAGCGGCCTTTCCAGTTGGAACGAGTTCCTTTTTTCCTTGACTTTCCTGCATGACTCTTCTCTAAAGACTGTCATAACAAGCTACTACGCGTTCGTGGACCGGTTCAGCGTGAATTGGGGACTAACCGCTGCGGGAGGAGTAATGATGATCTTGCCCATTATCGTTATATTCCTGTTGCTGCAGCGGAAGTTCATAGAAGGTTTTGCTTCCGGAGGCCTCAAGGCGTAGTAACAACAAAGTTGAATTACACGGAGGTGGATTAATTGACGACTGAAGAGCGACTGATGCATCTCATTAAGGATGAATTCATCCAGCGAGAGCAAGAGGGTTGTGATGTAACCGCTCTCCGGCAAGAGTTCGAGGAGAGGACGGCTGGTGGGGAATATACGGCTACAGAGCTAAATGAACTATATGACCGGCTTATGGCTCTGCCCATTGCTGCGGACTTCCCCTATGATGAACCGTCGGACTTATCGGGTATTCGGCGGCTCCGAGAGGACGGTCCCCGCTCACTGGCTGTTGTTCTCAATGAGGAACAGCTATTTGATCGCATCTACGGTGCTTGGTTAGGCCGATCGGCCGGTTGTGCTCTGGGCAAACCCGTCGAGGTATTGGATTTCATGAGCGGCAAAGACGGGCGAACCGGGTATGAGTTAATTAAGGAGTACTTGATTGGCGCTGATGCATGGCCACTTGATTATTACATTCCAGGCCAGTCCCGGGTAGAGGGGTTGGCAGTACGCTCCCCCATGAGTCAACGGGAGAATATCAAGTACATGGAAACAGATGATGACATTCGCTATACAGTCCTGGCCCTTAAGCTGTTGGAGGAGAAGGGGCTCAACTTCACCAGCTCTGATGTCGCCATGGGTTGGTTGAATGCACTACCTATCGCCCTCACCTTTACTGCTGAACGGCTGACCTATACCAATTTAGCCAATCGCATGCCTGCTTGGGGTGAAGGATTTACTGATGAAGACTTGGAATACGCGCGGCTTTATCGCAACCCTTACCGTGAGTGGATTGGTGCTCAGATCCGGGTTGATGGCTATGCCTACGCAGTTCCAGGAAAGATTGAGCTGGCAGCTGAATTAGCCCACCGGGATGCCAGTATCTCACACGTAAAGAACGGTATCTATGGAGCAATGTTTGTGGCGGCCATGATCGCCGCCGCCTTCGCGGTTCAAGACCCGGAGGAAGTGGTGCGTCTGGGGCTTAGCGAGATACCCCGCACCAGCCGCTTGTACCAGGATGTCACCGGTGCAGTTGCCCTGGCCAAGCAGACTGACAACTGGGACGATCTAATGAGCGAACTCTGGCGGAAGTACGGCCACTACCACCCGGTGCATACTAATAATAACGCTGCTCTGGTAGCCGCGGCACTGGTTTACGGCGGCGACGATTTTGAGAAATGCATCACTACTGCAGTGGTCGCTGGGTGGGATACCGACTGCAATGGCGCTACCGTCGGTTCCATTTGGGGAGCAATGTACGGTGCCAAGGCACTTCCCCAGAAATGGATTGAGCCACTGAACGATACGCTGTATTCCGCCATACCTGATTTCCATCCCATCGCTATTTCCGAATGCGCCAAGCGCAGCACCAAACTGGCCCTGGACTTTGCCCGTTAGGTGATTGCAGAACACTAAAAGGGGATGGAGTCCATATCTTTGAGCTAACCTAAGGACCCATCCCCATCAATGAGTTTGTATCTTACCATGTACCAGAAACTCACCTCAGTGGCAGTTCATGCACCTCAATAAACCGATCCAGTAGCCGTTTCGCCTTGTTTACTGAGTTGACTAGAGGGTTGTTGGCTAAGGCCAAGAGGGCTTTTCGGTAGTCTCCGTGCACCGCCGCCTCAACAGTCAGCTCTTCATAGGCTTTAACATGCTGAACTAGACCCCGGATCTCGGGTTCCAGCCGCCCTACCGCCAAGGGGTGTGCACCGCGGCTATCCACCACTGCATTCACCTCAATGACAGCGTCCTCCGGAAGATCAGATATGGCCCCGTTATTTTGGACATTTACAATGTGGCGTTTTTTGAGATTGCCGGCGATAGATCTAACCAGTGAGACAGCGGCTGTAGAGTAGTGGGCTCCTCCCCTCTTGTTAAGCTCCTCGGGCTTTTCCGCTAGGCTGGTATCCTTGTATTTCTCCAGCAGTGCCGCTTCAATTTCCATCACTTGCTGGGCTCTAGTCTTTTCCCGGGATCGCAGGTCCCTTAGCATCTCGGCCTGCAGGTAAAAGTACTTGAGATAGCTGCTGGGGAGCATATTCAGCGCATCCAGAAACTCCTTGGGAAAGGATAAATCCGGTATGTTGGCAGCATTCTGAGACCATTGACTGAGAACCCTATTGCTCACATCCTCACCATTCACCCAGACCTTGCGCACCCATGCCAGGTGATTAAGCCCCACGTAGTCTAGGTCGACGGCCTCGTAGGCTACGTTGAATTCTTGTGCGACCCGCATTTGGATGCCGATGGGAAGATTGCAGAGTCCAATGCCCCGCACGCCGCCGTATTTCAAAACCGCTTCCGTGACAATTCCAGAGGGATTGGTAAAGTTGATTAACCAGGCATTGGGTGCTAGTTCCTGCATATCTCTGCAGATCTCCAGTACTACCGGAATTGTGCGAAGGGCTTTGGCAAAGCCGGCCGGTCCCGTAGTCTCCTGTCCGATGATACCCTCCTCCAGACACAACACCGTATCCACATGCCGGGCCTTCTGGCCGCCAACCCTGAGCTGAACCAGCACAAAGTCTGCACCGTCTACCGCCTCTTTTCTGGATTCGGTGAGCTCTACCCGAAACGGATTTCCCGCCTTGGCCACCATCCGCTGAACCAGACCGCCAACGATACTAAGCCGTTCGCGGTCAATATCCATTAGATATAAAGACTCTAATCTCAGTTGGCCAGCGTAGCTGATTAAGCCCTCCACTAGCTCCGGAGTGTAGGTACTGCCGCTCCCTATCACTGCAATTTTCACCCTTATCACTCCCCTTCCGTCATCTTAGTCGCCTAAGGCCGACTGCTCCGGCCTACCGGGAAATGTCTCCTCTAGCCTGACCCTAAAGGCATCGGTAACAGTGACATTGGCTAGTCTTGCAGCAGCATAAATCGCACCCAAAACTGGTTCACAGTGCAAAATGGAGGGCTGTACTTTGGGGAACTCCTCCCGCATGGTGGCTGCGAAGGTATCGTACATGAGAGGATACTTGGCCTTTTGAAATACGCTGCCCATGGCCACTACTTTCACCGCCAGGTCCTGGCGGTTGTCGGCCGTTTCGCAAAAAAGCCGGCGAATTGCGGCATTGGCGGACACACCTAGATCCCGCCCAACTTCCATAAGAATTTGGCGTGCCGCTTCATCTCCTTCCGAGGCAGCCTCAAAGAGAATTGGAGTCACCTCATCTAAACCCAGGTCTCTTCCTTCATACTGCCAATCCACTAGGTCCAGAAGATGGGAAACCCCATAGTGCCGGCAAAGCTTTTCGTAGAGGGATGTCTTTATACCCCGGCCTTCGAAGCCCCGCATGGCAGCCCGGATGGCCAAGGTTCCCAACAGGCGCCCTCCTGCATAGTCGCCGAAGAGATAGCCCATGCCTCCCACTTGTACCCGACCGCCCCGGCCGTTGAAGCCGAGCACATTGGTGCCAGAGCCGCAGATAACCCCTACACCCACACCATCTCCTGTTCCCGCCCAGATCCCTATGGCCGCATCATTTTCAAAATCCCACTTAGGGATGGTAAGTACGGCGGTCAACATGCTCCTAACGATGCGAGAATCCTCATCCCGATCTGCTCCTGCCACCCCGCAGTAGGCTGCAGCAATATCCTCCAGCTTCACCCCAGCATCGGCCAGGGCCGTGTTGATGCTGGCTCGGATCTCTTCCCGGGCCCCATCTACTCCGTTTACCTGGAAGTTACCGGTGCCGCCCAGGCCAACTCCAAGGCAGTTGCCTTCTTGATCCGCAACAATTGACAGCGTCTTCGAGCCCCCAGCGTCTACTCCTAGAAACAGCACTGAACTCCTCCTTCCTATATGACAAACGAGGTGGTAATGAATGGTGAGCATTCATGGATATAGAGCCGCTTCTAAGCGCTCGCGTAGATCAAAGCAATGAGATACGCTTTAATTCTCTGGGACACTAAGCAACCTCTATCCTGGACATCTCATCCACTCTGGGACTGCAAGAACGCACCCCGGCCTACAAGCACAAGGAGCTTAGCTAGTTCACCATTGAGGGCATTTCCCGTTCTTCCATACATCAGCCCAAAACCCATCAGGCCGATAAGCAGCAGAAAGGGTCCCGACAAAAAGAAAGCCAGCGCCGATGTAGCTGCGGTGTATACGCCGAAGCTGAATGTGGTTCCCAACAGTAAGCTGAAGGACTTGAGCAGGGATGTCAGGAACAGATAAGCCCCAAAGCCGAATCCCGAGACGATCATCTGGGCTAGTGCCACGCTCGATGTCTGCTTGAGGAAACCGATCACATGCTTGGCAGAAAGCTCTTCCAGCCCCATAGTCTCGCGAATGGCCGCCTGCTCAGCCTTGCTCAGGCTTTCAAACTGCTCCCTCACAATGGTCTCCAGTTCCTTGAGTTCTGCGTCGGTCATCTGAACCAGCTGCTCCTTTAGCTGCTTGATTTTCTCCTCAACGCAGTAGTCAAACACACAGGCTTCCAGCACTTCCACCGGTTGGTCTATGGGGATCTTGCATGCCTCAGCAGCCCTGCAGCCCTTTTGACCAATGCTTTGCCAACAGTACTTGCGCTGGAATTGGGTTCCACACCGGCTATCTCCGCTATCCGAGCAAGCAAGAGCTTGGTGAGTCCAGACTCATCGAGCCCATCCAACAACCTGTACTCCCGTTTAACAGCCTCTTGAATGGTATTGACGTCCCAATCCAGCCGTTGATTCAATCGCTTAACTTCTCTAGCTCACCGCGGTGAGAATGGCTTGATCAGAGACTCTGACACCCCTAAGACAAGATCCTTTCCCTTTTTCAGTCCCTGCTGGGCTCCTTCGTATAACACGTTCCACCTGTTGAAAGCATTTAGCTGCGCCAGCAGAGCAGCCTTCTCATCCCGGGACAGAGTGTCCAACCCTACCATGAATAACATGCAATCACCTGCTTTGGAGAGAGGTTGACGTGATATTCCCAAAGGTTTCGGCAACATAAGCTCGGGCTGTCTTCAGTTCGTCCGCCAGTACCAGACAGAGAATATCATTGGCTATATGGAAGGCCCAGAGGGAGTTTCCAAGTAGCCAGACTCTATCATCAACGAGGGTACCATCCACCAGTGACCCAAACCACGGAAAGATCACAGCCTTAGGTTGAAAGACATCTATAGCCAAATGAATTCCAACACCTACCGCATATGCCCCCAAGGCTGCGCCAGCAGCTTTGTGAACAACACGATAGGGCCACAGGTGGTTCTTATCCTCTGTGCTATGTATCCACATCTTATACAGCTGCCTTAATACCGCAAGGCCAATGGCACTGTGAAACAGAAAGAAACGGTGTTTACCAATGCCCAAGAAGCGAATATCCAAATCAGGTGCGACAATCCCCTTAGATAATCCCCACAACCCGCTGGGTACCAAAACCCCCATCTTGGCGAGATTATATGTAGAAGAGACCAGCGGTTTCAGGGCTGCCTGCAGCTCCCGAAGGCGCTCTACATCGCCAGATAGCGAAGAAGGCCCATCCTTAGGGCTATTACCATCCAGCATGCTGTCGATCAAGGTTTCGATATGTCCTATAGCGTTCTCTGTCGATTCCCTTGTCAGCCTTTCCGCAAGGGTCTCCCTAGCAATGACTCTACTTATCACATCGCCGACCATACTTGCTCCCTCCAACACCCGGTGGGTGAATTCAGGTCTATGCCAAATGATTCAATAAATCCACCAGGTGTACCTTCCAGCATTATCCAGTTGCCTGCCCTGCACTTTCCCCACAGTTTAGCCAATGGTTCACCTTCCCCGTTTCGCCTGGCTAGACAGGGTAGAGCGGCCATGATCATGGGGCAGCTGCCTATATTACTGATTGGCGCGGTCGGATATATATCGGGAATACTGCGGCGTATCGCATCACAGCTAAGAGATTTGAGAAGTTGATTCGCAATCGAGGAGAGACGCCTAAAGCCAGCCGCCTTGAAGAACCTTGGTCAATGGGTATTAGGGAGTACACCCTCTGCCTGGCTGAAGGTGCAGAGCAGAATAGTACTTGCGATACCATCCCGTTTGATCACACCGGACATATAATAGTCCGAGAAGCAGCTGGGCTCCATTAGCCAGTGCAATCTGTCCGGTTCTCTAAGTTCCGTTATTCCAGGAGGTGACCGATATGGCTCGTCAAATGAACATTCGATACCTGATTGGCCAGCCGGTAGGCGTGTCTCTTATTAATGGCCAGGGGGTCTCTGGGATTCTCTGTGATGCTTCCAATGACGAAATATACCTGTTGGAGTACCTCTATCAGTCCCAATTTGCCACAAGACATTACTCTTTTGCTCAAATCCGCGACATCCACCCATTTCCACCTTGCCGCGATCGGGTGTACTAGAAAACTTGTCACCGGGAACAAAGCTGTTGCGACGAAAACACACGTACGTGTAAAGCTACTAGCCATTCCGCCTGAGAAAGATCAACCCCTAGTAGAGATTGTCTCTCCACTAGGGGTATAAGACTCTTAACAGAGCCCTCAAGCCTGCGGCGACATGCCCTCCTTCTTTGCGCCAAACATCAACAATCGACTTACAACGCTCCAAGGACATTCCCACTTAGGCACAGTCTGAGGTTGAGCGGGGCTCGGAAGGGCCCCAACACAGCAGTTATTTCACCTTGACCAGTTCCCAAGCTTCATCTAGTGCCTGCTGCACTCTGATTCGGCACTGCTCCAAGGCTTCTTTCGGAGTCATCTTGCCATATAGAGCAGCTTCAGTTGCTGCATGCATCTCATTCCAGTAGGTCAGACCAACCAGACTCATTTCGGTACAGCTGTGGGTCCAGTTCAAGGCATCAATGCACAACTAATACTCCGCCTGTACTTTCGGAGGAAGCTGCGGCAGGTACTCGTCTTCCAGAGCCTTCATAGCCAGTTTGCTGTTGAAGAGATCTGGAACATATACTGGGCTGCCGGGCAGTTGCTGCCGCTGCCATTCCCTGGTCCGGGCTTTCAAGCAAGCGGCGGCATAGGCCTTGGCCCCTTCGGGGCCAGACAGCCATTTAATGAAGGTCCAGGCTTCTTCCGGGTACTTGGTGTTAGCCGAGATGGCATAGTAGCTGCCGCAGGACCAAGAGCTTTTTACGCGCACCGAGTCGGCACTGCTTTCCTGCTGGCTAGTATCCAAGCAGCGCTTGGGGTCCTAGCTATGGAGATAATGGTGCATTTTCCCCGTTGCGCCTGGCTAGACAGCGTAGAGCCGGCCATGCTCTTGCGGCAGTTACCTCTATTGCTGATTGGCGCGGCGGTATATATATTTGGGAATACCGCGGCGTATCGTATCGCAGCTAAGAGATTTGAGAAGGTTGATTTGTAGTCGAGGAGGGGCCCTTTCTCTGACCAACCACAAAGGCGCAGCATACAGACCTACAGGGTCCCGTACTCCCAGCCGCTTTTTAGAAACTGCAGGTAGTTGGCAATCACCCGATCATCAACATTCCCATCATAAGGCCCTGCAGTGGGTGAAAGAATAAAGCGCTTGCCTTTAGCTTCTTCGATGACCTCCTGCACCGCCCTATCCATTTCCTCCAGCGTGTAGGAGCGAAAACAATCATACTGTATATTGCCGATGAGGACTATCCTGTCCCCAACTATAGAATACGCCTCAGTTAAAGTGCAGTCCCCCACCGGAGGAGCCTCGATGGTATGCAGAGCATCAGGGCCCATTTCCAAGAAGTAGGGCAAAATGGTCTTGATGAAACCATGGTAGTGCATAATGACGTACTTTCCGTAGCTGTGGACTAGATCCACCAGCTCCTTGGCATAGGAGACAATCCATTCTCTGAAGGTCTGGGGACTAACCAGCGGAGGAGACGCCAGCTCACTTCCCACCATGAAGTATACGTCGGCCAGATCCCTTTCCAGACAGTACTGGTAGATGATGCGCTTCTGCTCCATGAGTCTGTCCAACACCTTTTTGACTAAATCATTGTGGGTCAAGGACCATACGGCATACTCTTCCAGGTCAGAGTTGTGATAGAGAAACCCAATGGGCTCAC
>LSQX01198402.1_pt1 | contig 15440 bp, 13 predicted proteins | sample 654561 | NCBI WGS metagenome assembly LSQX01 (sample SAMN04489861, study PRJNA283612) | anaerobic digester metagenome | isolation source: 4 biogas reactors fed with cattle manure at either 37C or 55C with and... | place: Denmark: Kongens Lyngby | collected 2014 | reverse complement strand
AGAACACGGAGGATTTCTACATCGGCATCGGGAGCAGGACGGACAAGGGGATGGCGGACTTCAGCCTCAACACGAAGCGGGGACTCTATACCCTCGAAGGAAACCTCAGGGGAAGCTTCTCCGGCGGCGTGGAAGGGGCGTTCCAGCTTGGTGTCGCTTCCGAACCGGGCGTCCGCAGGGTGATCGCCTACGGCTGCCGGGCTGCAAAGGCCCGGGGCGAAGATAAAATCACCCTGGCGTCAAAGTCGAACGCCCTCCCCCAGATCTACGGCTTCTGGGAGGACATCGCACAAGACGAGGCAGCCCGCCACGGCATGAGCCTCGGCATTGTGAACGTGGACGCCATGTGCTATCACCTGGTGCNNCAGATATACGGCTTCTGGGAGGAGGTGGCCAGGGATGAGGCGGCCAGACAGAAGACGGGCCTGAACATAGTGAACGCCGACGCCATGTGCTATCACCTGGTGCGCACCCCTGACCTCTATGGGGTGGTGGTGGCTCCCAACATGTTCGGCGACATCGTGAGCGACCTCCTCGCGGGGCTGGCCGGAGGTCTGGGAGTGGCGGCGGGTGCCGACATCGGCGACGGGTTGTCCATGTTCGAGCCCATTCACGGATCGGCCCCCGACATCGCCGGGACGGGAAAAGCCAACCCCATAGCCTCCATCCTCACGGGCGCCCTCCTGCTGGAGCATATCGGGGAGCGGACGGCCGCGAAGGCCGTGGAGGACGGTCTCACCGCCTTCCTCGCGGAAGCGGCTCCCGGGGACCTTCCCGTGGAATTCGGCGGACAGGGGACAACCCGCGCCGTGGGAGAGGCCATACTGGAACGGATCTAGTGCCGCAAAAAAGCCCGGTGCGGAATTGCCGCACCGGGCTTTTTTGCTTTTTATCCGTCAGCCCCTGATCCCGCCGACAATGTTTTTGCAGACTTCCGCGAAGACAAGGCTGTCCGTGCTGTAGGCAATGTAGGTGAAGCCCTGTTCGATCCGGGCCTTTGCCTCCTCCACCGATCCCACGAAAATCCCCGCGGGCTTCCCCGCCCTTTTCGCCGCCGCCAGGGCCCTGGCCACGGCGTCCACCATCACGGGATGATAAATCTGCCCCGGAATGCCAAAGGACTGGGAAAGGTCGTAGGGGCCGACGAATATGACGTCCACCCCCTCCACGGCGGCGATGCCGTCAAGGCATTCAAGACCCTGCCTGTTTTCGCAGTGGACGATCACCAGGGTCTCCCGGTTGGCCTCATCGAAGTACTCCGCCACTCCGGGGACGAATCCGTACCGGGACGACCTGGTGAGGCACGCTCCCCGGTCGCCCTTGGGGAAATACTTGGCGGAGCGCACCACGTTCTCCGCCGTTTCGGGGGAGTTCACCTGGGGCACCTGGATTCCCGCCGCCCCCACGTCAAGGGTGCGGAGGATTGTAGTGGGGGCCGTGTCGGTCACACGGACGATGGCGGCCATGCCCCGGAGTTCCGCGGCCCGGATCATGTGCTGGATGGACTCCGGGTTTCCGGGGCCGTGTTCCGTGTCTATGATGCAGTAGTCGAACCCCGCGAGGCCCGCTATTTCCACGAGGTCGGGGCAGTTGAGGGTGATGAAGGTCCCGAGCACGACCCCGTCCCCGGCAAGTTTTCGCTTCAGCTGGTTGATCACCTGGTATCCCTCCGTTGGGGTAATAATCTCATAGCTTTTCCATTATATACTTCTTCAGGCCTGATACATCCCGGTCAGACGAAGAAAGCGCCGGCCGGAGAATGTCTTCAGCACTGACCGTTTTACTCGACAATCCTCTTCTTCCCCCGGTATTTTTCCTCCAGGACGCTCGGCGGAATGTACTTCTCCTCCATTTCCCGGATTTCGTCCAGCCGGACCAGTTCGGCGAATTCCCTGAAGGTGAAGAGCCGGTCGAGGTACCGGTCGGAGACGCCTTCTTTCCGGATTTCCGACATTACCTCGTACATGCCTCTCGCGGCGGCAAACAGGACCGACAGGGCGGGAACGATCATCTTGAAGCCCATGGCCTCCGCTTCCTCCACGGGGACGAGGGGGGTCTTTCCTCCCTCGATGAGGTTCAGCATGAGGGGCACGCCGATTTCCTTCACTGCCCGCTCCATCTGCTCCCTGGTCTCCAGGGCCTCCACGAAAACCATGTCCACACCGGCGTCCACAGCCGCTTTCGCCCGGCCGAGGGCATCATCGAATCCCGTGACGTGGATGGCGTCCGTCCTGTACATTATAACCACATCGGGGTCAAGTTCATTCCTGGCGTCGATGGCAGCCCGAAGCTTGCCCATCATCTCCTCCCGGGAGATCACCTGCTTGCCCTCCATGTGGCCGCAGCGCTTGGGAGAGACCTGGTCCTCCATGAAGAGGCCCGCCGCCCCGGCCCAGATGTATTCCCGGACAGTTCTGTCGGCGTTCACGGCATTGCCGAAGCCGTTGTCGGAGTCACCCAGGACGGGAATCCGCACTGCCCGGGTGATGGATTTCACCTGGGCGGCCATTTCGGTGAGGGTCAGCAGCCCGATGTCAGGCTGGCCGAGCCTGGCTGCAGCCGTTCCGTACCCGGAATGGAACACCGCTTCGAAACCGGCCATCTCGCAAATCCTTGCGCTCAGCGAGTCATACACCCCCGGAACAACAACAGCGCCGGGCCGTTCGAGGAGGTTTCTGAGCTGTTTTGACGTCTTCATTGGTCGTCTCCTTTCATTACAAGAACGCCGGCGGAGGCAGGAACCCTCCGCCGGCGGACGAAAAAACCGATGTCTTCCCCGCTCCTCAGTGCATGACCGAGGGAAGCCAGGTACTCATTCCGGGGAACAGGATGACAAGAATGAGGAAGACCACCATAATCACGAGGAAGGGGAACACTCCTGATATTATCTCCCCCATCCTGATGTCCTTCCTCAGGCTGTTGATGACGTAAAGGTTCATGCCCACCGGAGGCGTTATGAGGGCCAGCGTCATGTTCACCGTCACCACGATGGCGTACCAGATGGGATCGATGTTCAGGGCGTGAAGAATGGGAGTGACCAGGGGCATGGTGAGAAGCACGATGGACACCGTCTCCAGAACACATCCCAGGATCATCATCAGGACGTTCATGGCGATAATGAACATCATCACGGAAAAGTTGTTGCTGATGATGATCTCGGTGAGCTTCTGCGGAATCATCAGCAGGGTCATAACCCTGCCGAAGAGCACGGCGCCGGCGATGATGATGGCGATCATGCATGATGTGGTCACTGAACGCAGGCAGATGGCCGGAATGTCACTGAGCTTCAGCGTCCTGTAGACCACCAGGGTGATGAAGAGTCCGTACACGAGTCCCACTGCCGCCGCTTCGGTCGGAGTAAAGGCTCCTGAGTAAATGCCCCCGATGATGATGAAGGGCAGGAGAATTCCCCAGAAATTTTTCCTGGTAACCCGAAGCCTCTCGCTCCACGGTGTTTTTTCCATGGGAGTAAAGCCGCCGCGCTTGCTCTTGATTACAGCATAGACGATGAAAAAGGCAGTGAGCACCAGCCCTGGAATAACTCCGGCGATGAAAAGTTTTCCGACGGATTCTTCCGTGATGGATCCGTAGAGGATCAGGGGAATGCTGGGCGGTATGAGAATGCCGAGCGTACCTCCCGCCGCGAGAAGGCCGAGGGTGAATTTCTTGTCATATCCCCGTTCGATCATGGCAGGGTAGGCCACCATGCCTATGGTGGCAGCCGTGGCCGCTCCCGAGCCCGTGATGGCGGCGAAGAAGGCGCAGGCGAGGATAGTGGCGATGGCGAGACCTCCGGGAAGGTGCCGCACCCAGGCGTTCATGACGTCGAAAAGATCGTCCCCGATCCGTCCGTCAAGAAGAATCTGGCTCATAAGAACGAAGAGAGGGATGGAGAGGATGGTGAAACTGTCCAGGGACGAGAAAATGGTCGCCCCCACGATCTTCATGGGAAGGTCGAAAAGAGCGATGAGCATGAGGGATGTGCCCCCGAGGGAAAAGGCCACGGGGAGGCCCATGAAGAGAATGCCGATGAGCAGAAGTACTACCATGGAGAAGCTCAGCATGACTGTCCCTCCTCATGATTTCCGAATACTGAATGGAAACGGTCGATGATGATAATGGCAAACTGGAGTGTCAGGAGGGCAAAGCCGAGAAGAAGGGCCATCTGGGGAATCCACATGGGCACCCGGAGAAGAGTCGCCGAAACCTTGTTGTAGCCGATGGAGGTCACGATCATCTCGTAGGCCTGCCAGGTGATGACTGCGCAAAAAATCATCCCGCCAAAGCTGGTGATCATTTCAAGAAAGTGCTGGGTCCGAACGGAGAGATGCTCAATCACGAGGTCGATCCGAACGTGCTTGCCCTGCTGGAGCGTGTAGGCTCCTCCGGCGAGCATAGTCCACATGAAGAGATAGATGGACATTTCCTGGGCCCAGATGGTGGGGGACCGGAAGAAATACCGGCAGACCACCTCGTAGAAGAGCATGAGCCCCATGAGGAGGATGCCGAGACCGCTGACGTACCCGAGAATCAGGTTGCCCTTTGTCACAGCGCTTCGAATGATTTTGAACATACTACACTGCCCCTTTGCTCGTATTTGAGAAAAGAAGCGGAAGGGGCTCCCCTCCCGCTTCAAACAGGATGTCCTCTACCCCGGAAGGGGCTATTTGGAGGTGGAAATTGCCATGTCAATGAGCTTCTGGCCGGTCTCCCCGGTCTTCTCGGCGAAAGCCTTGCGCACAGGGTCCGTTGCCTTCACGAAGGCTTCCCGCTCTTCGGCTGTGGGGGAATAGATTTCCACACCGGCGTCACGAATAACCTTCTCGGCTGCGCTTTCGGACTCGGCGATGGCTCCGCGGATCCATTCCTCGGCGTCAAGTCCGGCTTTGAGGACGGCGTCCTTGTCCTCGGCGGAAAGAGCGTTCCACCAGTCGAGGTTGCCCTGGACGACAAACTGGGCGGTGGTGTAATTCGCCATGGTCATGAACTTCTGAACTTCATGCACTTTCCGGGAAACAGCAGCCGGCATACCGGTGGTGGCTCCGTCAACGGTTCCCCTCTGGAGAGCCATGTACATCTCTGAGGAGCTCATGACGGTGGGAGCTGCGCCAAGGACTTTCAGGGTCTCGGCATCGCCGCTGCTGAAGGTCCTCATGGTCAGGCCCTTGAAATCATCGGGGTTTTTCAGGGGGTGCTTGTTGTTGAAGAACTGGATATATCCGTAATCGACCCAGAAAAGGTTCTTGACGCCCTTCTTCTGGAATTCTTCGTCGAGGATCTTGTCAGCCCCTGCGGTAAGGAACTTCTTGGGGGATTCAAGATCCTTGAACACGAAGGGCATCTCGAAGACGTCGGCAACGGGAATCATACCCGACCACTTGTTCACAGGCACAAGACCTGTCTCGATAAGACCGTCCTGAAGGGCTTCCACAATTTCCGTGTCCTTGAACAGCTGGGCGGAATCGAAAATTTTCACTGTCACTTCGCCCTTGGAATGTTCGGCGACCTTCTCGGCAAATACTATGAGTCCTTTGGAAACGTGGTGAGACGGGGGAAACTGGTTCGAAAGCTTGAGCTCGGCCTTGGCAAATGCGGAACCACAGAAGAGCCCGATTACAAGAGTCATTGCCGCTGCTGCAGTAAGTGTCTTTTTGAACATTGTGTCACTCCTCCTCGTGTCGTGGGGTTGTTCGGTTTTTTAAAAAAAGGAATCTGCGCTTGCTGCGGAAAAAGTCCCTGATCTTCCCGGGCCATCACTCCTTTTCCCTTTCACATGCCTGAAGCCGCCATCTTCTCCCGGGTCCTGACCCTTCTGTGGAAGTAGCTGTAATGCCGGCTCTCCCTCAAAGCGTCGAGATTCCCTTCCCTCAGAGCCTGGATGATCTTCAGATGCTCCCTGGCCGAATACGCCAGTTCTTCCTCTTTTTCCAGGTGCTGCACCATGGCCTGGTGGAGCTGAAAATAGACACCCCTGAGAATCCGTATTGTCCAGGGCCTTCCCGAGCGTTCCGCGATAAACAGGTGAAAATCAAGGTCGATCCTGCTGAAGGCAAGCACCTTTTCGTTTTTTTCCATGGAGCTTGAAGCAACGTCAAGCAACTCCCCGAAAAGGCTGTTCATCTTTTCGTAGTCCCCGTCAGAGAGAAGGCGCTCCTTCACCAGCACCTCGAAAACCTGGGTCTCCAGGGCAAAACGGATGTCATAAAGCTCTTCCACATCCCCGGAGGAAAAACCAAGAACCATGGACCCTTTCCTGGGTATGGACCGCACAAGCCCCTGCCCCTCAAGTTCTTTCAGTGCCTCCCGAACCGGGGCACGGCTTATGTTAAGCTCCCGGGCAAGCTCTTCCTCCCGGATGAATGTTCCCTGGGAATATTTCGAGGAAACGAGAAGCTCGCGTCGGAGGAAATCTGCGACTTCTCTCGCGAGCGACTGGTGATTCGCTATGCTGTTTATGGAGAGACCTCCTCTGCAAAACATGGTCGTCTACTGTCGACAGACAACTATATAGTTACCACTATGCAAAATCCCTGTCAAGAAATTCCAGCAATGTATAATGTATCCAATGAACAGTGGGACTGCCGGATTTTGACATCCAGTGAAAGTCCTATAGAATGGAGCATTATGACTAAAAACGACTGGTTCCCAAACAACGAATGGTTTCCCGGGGAGGACTCCTCCCCCAAGCGCCCGTTTCCTCAATTTCCTTTCCGTTTCAACAAGGGGCTCCTTCTCGCGGGAGGAGCGGCTCTGCTGTTGTTTGTTCTTCTGCCCGGCCTTGCGGAGTTCATCACGGATTACCTCTGGTACGACACGGAAGGATACGGTTCCGTATTCTGGACCCGGCTCTTCGCCAGGCTTCCGCTTTTCGGGGCAGGCTTTCTGCTCTTCGCCTCACTCCTGTGGATGAACTTCTCTGTTGCCCGCAGAAACCTGAGACATCTCTTCCCTGAACAGGAAGCGCTCCTCGGATCACGTGCGGCTGGAATCGCCATCGGTGTTGCCGCGCTCTTCCTTGGCTTCAGCAACGGAGCCTCCATGACCGGAGAATGGACCATGGTCCTCCGGTATTTTCACGGCACCCCCTTCGGCGAAGTTGATCCCGTTTTCGGCCATGACATCGGATTCTACGTATTCGGACTGCCCTTCTGGAGATTTCTTCACGAGAAGGCGCTGAACATCGTCTTCCTGTGCATTGTGACCGCAGGCGGAGCCTACGGAGCCTTTCTTCTGCCAAGAAGCCGCGACCTGGCATCCCTTTCCATTCCTCCGAAAATGCGGAACCATCTTGCCATCCTCGCATCCGTCGGGGCTTTTCTCTGGTCGGCCGGCTATCTCCTCGACAGGTACGATCTGCTCTTCTCTCCCGGCGGAGTGGTGTTCGGGGCAGGCTACACCGATGTCCACGCCGAACTTTTGGCGCTGAACGTGCTGTCCGTACTCGCGGCACTCCTCGGTTTTTCGCTCCTTGTAAGCCTGCTCCGGAAAACATGGAAATTCTCCCTGGGCCTTGCGGGGCTAGTCGTGGTGTCCGGTGTTCTGCTTCGCGGGGTCTACCCGGCAGTGGTGCAGAAGTATTTCGTGGAACCCAACGAGTTCGAAAGGGAAAAAGAATTTATTGAGTACAATATCGGGTCTACCCTTAAAGCCTACGGACTCACTGACATCATCATGAAAACGGTAACTCCCGACGATTCGATTACCTGGGAAAACGTGGAGAACAACAGGGATACCATCGACAACATCCGTCTTTGGGATCACTCGCCCCTGCTCAGGAGCTACAAGCAGCTCCAGGAAATCAGGACGTATTATGACTTCTCCAACGTGGACATCGACCGCTACACCTTCGGAGGAAAATACCGGCAGGTCATGCTCTCCCCCCGTGAGCTGGATCTGAAGGGTATGCAAAACCCAACCTGGATCAACACCCGCCTGGAATTCACCCACGGCTACGGCATCGTCATGAACCCCGTCAACGAGGTGGTCGGTTCGGGATTGCCAAGGCTGTGGGTCCGCGACCTGCCGCCGAGGACAGAAGTACCCCTCCCTATCGTCAGACCCGAGATTTACTACGGTGAAAAGCCGAGCTCCTACATCTTTGTGGGCACCACGGTAAAGGAATTCGACTACCCCATGGGAGACTCCAACGCCCGCACCACCTATGAAGGCAAAGGCGGCGTCCCCATGGGATCCCTCTTCAGACGGATCCTGTACGCGGTGAAATTCGCCGATTTCAAGATTCTCTTCTCCGATGTGTTCACCGAAAAAAGCCGGGTAAAATACCACCAGAACATCCGGGAGCGCCTCTCCATGGTTGCCCCGTTCCTCTTTTTCGATCATGATCCCTACATCGTGGTCAACGACGGCCGCCTCGTCTGGATACAGGACGCCTACACCGTCGCCGACAAGTACCCCTATTCCCAGCCTGTTCTTCTCGGCCGGGCACAGCCGGTCAACTACATCCGCAACAGCGTGAAGGCGACTGTGGACGCCTATGACGGCACCATGAAATTTTTCGTTTCCGATCCGGATGATCCCGTTCTGAAAGCCTGGAGCGGCGTTTTCCCCGGACTTTTCCGTCCCCTGTCCGAAATGCCCGCCGGACTCAAGGCTCACCTCCGCTACCCCCAGGATCTCTTCAGCATCCAGAGTGAAATCTTCAGGGTATACCACATGACGGACGCCAATACCTTCTACAACAAGGAGGACGTGTGGGACCGCAGCAGCAGCGGAGACGGGAAGACCACCCTCGAGGCGTATTACGTGAACATGCGCCTCGCAGGTGAGGAAAAAACGGAATTCGCCCTCATCACACCCTTCATGCCCGTCAACCGGGACAACATGATCGCGTGGATGGCCGGCCGCTCCGATGGCGAAAATTACGGAGAACTTCTCGTCTACCAGTTCCCGAAGCAGAAACTCATCTATGGTCCCTCCCAGGTGGAGGCCCTTACAAACCAGAATTCCGAAATCTCCGCCCAGCTCTCCCTGTGGAGCCAGAGAGGGTCCGCCGTCATACGGGGAAACATGACCGTCGTTCCCGTAGGAAACGGAATCCTCTACATACAGCCGCTCTACCTCAGGGCAGAAAACAGCGAGCTTCCGGAACTGCGCCGGGTCATCACCTCCACCGGCGGCAAGGTCGTCTGGGGGGAGACGCTGGAAGAATCCCTGGTCCGCCTCCTCGCTCCATCTGAAGGGAGACAAATGCTGCCCCCCTCAGCCGCTCCTGCGCCCCGTTCCGAGGGAGAAACCGCAACTCTTTCCGTCCTTGCCAGGGAAGCATCCGATGCCTGGGATGCGGCCAGGAAGGCCCTTCGGGAGGACGACTGGGAAAAGTACGGACGGGAAATGAAAAAGCTGGAGTCTGTGCTGAAGGAAATGCAGGAGATTTCGGCGCAGAACTGAGGAAGAAATACTAGAAAAAAGAACTGCGACGGGCCGGTGCGGTCGGGGATTCTGATTCCTCCTGCACCGGCCCGTTCATTATCTCAGGACAAAGAATGGAGGGGGAGAAAGGCCGCTGCCCCTCTCCCCCTCCGGATGAACTGGAAAAAAACCTGGATCAGTGCACCTTCATCTCCACCTCAGTCCCATCTTCGGTATACGACTCGGGAGTAACCCCAGGAAGAGAAGTGTTCTTTTTCAGCAGCCCCGACGAATCGGCCATGAGGGCCAGTTTTTTTCTTACACCCCCGGAATAATCAATCAGGTCATAGAGGACGTAAGCATACTCGTCCCCGCTTGACATGAGGCTGAAATTTTCCAGGGAGGCGCCCCCGAAAAGTTTTTTAATCTCCGTTTCATCCGATGTCAGAACGGGCCAGCGGCCCTTTTCCAGCTTGAAAATAACCATGGCCGATTTCATGGACCGCATGTCGCTGAGGATGGCGGTAGCCTCGGCCTTGTCCTCGGCGGTACCCATGAGAAGCAGCATGACTGATGAGAGAATGCCGATGATGATAATCACGATGAGCAGCTCCACAAGTGTAAAGGCCTTTCTTTTCCTTCCGTTTCCAGACACAGCGACCCCTCCATAAAAATCGGGATAAAAGCAATCCGGTTCCCTATTCTAAAGATTCATCCTGAATTTTACAATACAAAAATGGCAAATCATCTTTTTTGTTTTTTTATTTCATTGCATTCAAAGCTAAATCAAGTTCAGGAATAGCTCGTGAAATGATAAAAAAACACCGTTAATCCATTTTTCGTACACAATCTTGCCCCCATTGTTCAGACATTCTTTCCTATGATGAACTCCATCACATAGAGGGTTAACTTTTCAGAACAAAAATTGCCAGATTCCCTCTGTGAGTTATAATCAAAAACCCTTCCCCGACGATGAGTTTCTGAGGAAGGACTATGTTTCTCCTGACAGAGGAGGGAACACCATGAAACAGCTTGTTCGAAAAAGCATGACCGTCCTTCTGGTTCTCTCCGCAGCGGGGTTTCTCGTGACGGCTGCGAGAGGACAGTACGGCAGTCCTTTTTTCCCGGCGGGAAACCGCCAGGTGACAAGGCGATGGTCCGGAGACCCCGATACTGTGGCTCTCGTTCAGGGAGCCGTTTCGGGACTCGCCTCTTCCGCCGCATCGGCAGCATCGGCTCCCCTCGAGGCAAAAAGAGCGGCCCTGGGGTCACTTTCTGCCGCTTCAGAAAACATTCGGTCCCTGTCACAGTTCATCAGGTCGCAGAATCCCGAGGTGAGCCGCGAATCCTCACTGATTCAGGCCAACGCATTCTGGAAGTATTCCCTGAAATACAACGTTCCCCTCGACCTGATCGTGGCGGTGGCAAACACGGAAAGCCACTTCCGTCCCGAAGCCCGGAGCCCTGCAGGGGCGGCAGGGGTAATGCAGGTCATGTGGAAGGTCCATGCGGGACTCCTTCAGGCGAACGGCATCCTGAAGGAGGAAGACCTTCATGATCCCGAGATGGGAATTGCCGCAGGGAGCCTTCTGCTCTCGAGGTACCTCAAAGCCTACGGCGACACGAAAGCGGCGCTGGGGCGCTACTACGGAGGTCCCCCTTCAGTCTACTGGGACAGAATCTCCCGCAACCTTGTCAAAGTCCAGAACGCAAAACTCGTCGCCTCCTTCTGATCCGTGAGCACCGCCCCATCGTGTGTTTTTTTATGTGTATTAATCCGGCCTGAAATGATAAAATCCCTCCAGGGAAGACCCGGGAGGGATTTTTCTGACAGGAGGGCTCAGATATGAGAGGAAAAAGATTCCTTCTTTTCGCACCAGTTTTCGCGCTGCTCTTTTTTCTGTCGCCCGCGCGGGCAGAAACACCGTCCGCCATAATCCTTTCTTCTGATGATCACGCGGGAGCAGCGGAAGAAAGGGCAAAAGTTTCCAACGGGCGCATGACGTCTGCCATGCAGGACGGCAAGCCCCTGGACCGGCTCCTTGCCTATACGCCGGAATCACCGGCCTTTTTCGCCGTGGCTGAACTTGAATCCGCTCCGCCGAACACGAAAATCCGTTTTTCCTGGATATACGTAACGGAAAACCAGCACATCGCCGATTTTGAGATGACCAATGGAAACCATGGACCGGATGTCTACGTGTACAGCAACCTGACCAACGGAAAAAACCTCTGGCCGAAGGGCGAATATAAAACGGAGATATACGTGGGCGGCAGGACTGATCCTGACCAGGTTATCGACTTCGAAGTGGAATAAACAACGAGTGAAGAGGCCCCGGGCAATGGTTCCCGGGGCCTCTTTGTTTTCCCTTTTCTAGAGGGTTCCTGTCATCCGTGCGGCAAAGGCTGCGAGGATGGCGGCTCCGGACGGAAGCACGTCGTCGTTCACATTGAACTTCGGATTATGGTGCTGGTTGTCGGTTCCCTTCGCCTCATCCGCTATACCCAGGAAAACGTAGGCTGCAGGGACCTTTTCGCCGTAGTAGCTGAAGTCCTCAGAGCCCATGGCCACGGGCACTTCCTCTATGTTTTCCTCCCCCAGGATATCGGCGGCGGCGGAACGCATCACTGCCGTCACTTCCGGATCGTTCACCGTGACCGGGTAAATAGGGGTGTACGTCAGTTCGGCGGTACATCTCATGGCAGCGCAAATGCCGTCGGCTACTCTCTTCATGATGTCTTCCATCCGGGCCCGGACGTCCCGGCTGGTGGTCCGCACGTTCCCGGCCACCCTCGCCGTATCGGGGATGATGTTGACAGCCGTTCCCGCTTCCATTTTTCCAACGCTGAGCACCACCGTCTCCTGGGGGTCCATCTCCCTGCTCACCACAGTCTGGAGAGTCGAGATCACCGTCGCTGCCGTCACGGTCGGGTCCACGGCCTTGTGGGGCATGGCGCCGTGGCCGCCCTTCCCCTGGATCTTGAGGTCCCAGATGTCGGCGGAGGCCATGACGGGCCCCACCCGGCAGCCGAGTTTCCCCGCCGGGAGCAGTGACCAGACATGGAGTCCCCCCACGGCGTCAACGCCGTCAAGGGAGCCTTCCTCGATCATCTTCGGTGCGCCGGAATTGTACCCGGCCTCCTCGGCGGGCTGGAAGAGAAAGCGGACCGTGCCGGAGAGTTCGTCCTTCATGGAGGAAAGAATCTCCGCCGTGCCCAGGAGTATTGCGGTGTGGGCATCGTGGCCGCAGGCGTGCATGACGCCCGGACGGGTGGAGCGGTAGGGAAGGTCGTTTTCCTCCTCAAGGGGAAGGGCGTCCATATCACCCCTCAGGGCGACGCACGGCCCCGGCTTCGTACCCCGGAGATCCGCCGTGACGCCGCATTCGGTTCCGCCGAAGCCCCGCCTGATGTTCTCGAGGCCCAGGTTCCGGAGGTATTCCTCCACGAAGAGGGAGGTTTCCTTTTCCTGCCAGGGGAGTTCGGGATTGGCATGGAATTTCCGCCGCAGATCCGTGAGTTTTTCCGAAAGGGATGCAGCTTTTTCCTTGATTGACAATGCGTTCATGATAACTGGACTCTCCTTTCTCCTAACTGCCTCGTATGTGCCGTTTTTCGTTCCGGACGGGAGGGAGATTCCCTCTCCCCGGCTTTCTGTCTTGAGGTTCAGCCTTTTACCGAAATGAGCCAGATTCCGGCCAGGATGGCCCCCATGCCCGCGATTCTCCAGAGGGTGACCTGTTCCGAAAAAAAGATCACGGATACGGCCAGCACCAGCAGGAAGACCAGTCCCGCCATGAAGGGATACGCCAGTGAGAGATCGGTCCTCGTCAGCGCAGCGCTGAGAAAGATGAAGGAAATGCCGAAACACCCCACACCGGCCACAGCCCATGGATTAAAGACGATCCGGAGCACCGCGTTCACCGCCCCGCCGTCGAGAAGGTCCTTCTGGTGGCCGAAGGCGAGCTTCATGAGCGTGTTCGCGGATGCGTTGAAGACGGCAGATCCCGCAAGAAGGAATACAGTAAGCCTGTCCATGGAGGTACCTCCCTTTCCCTAATGCATTGATGGATTATACTCCATGACGCTTCCAAAAATGGAGGAAGATCGTGTAGAATTCTTCCACATCGGGAAGAGTATCATGTAGAATTGAAAAATTCACTGCCCGATTTTATCTCCGGAAGGATGGTTCGATGAATTTCTCACGCCCCGGCGCCGCCATGAAACTCCTGCTGCTCCTTCTTCTGTCCTTTTCACTTTATTTCTGGGGTCTCGGAAACCACGGCCTCCTCGAACCGGACGAGGGACGGTACTCCGAAATTCCCCGGGAGATGCGTGAAACGGGGGACTTTATAACCCCAAGGCTTAACTATATCAAATACTTCGAAAAACCGGTGCTTCATTACTGGCTGACAGCCGCCGCCCAGTCCGCTTTCGGAGAGAACGAGTTTTCCGGACGCTTCTGGCCCGCCCTGCTTGCCCTCGGAGGCATTCTCTCAACCTACTTTCTCGCACAATCCATGTTCGGCCGTGAGACGGCCCTCTACTCATCGGCCATACTGACCACGAGTCTCGTCTACTTCGCTGTCTCCCAGATCAACATTACGGACATGCCCCTTTCGTTCTTCATTACGGTCTCCATGACGGGATTCTGGTTCGGACTGGAAAAGAACAGGCGATTCTACCTGCTTTTCTATGCGGGGGCGGCCCTCGCCCTTCTCACCAAGGGCCTGATCGGCGTGGTCCTGCCCGGAGGCATCATCTTCTGGTACATGGTCATCACCAGGAGGTGGGACATTGTCCGTTCGGCACTGTACCTTCCCGGAATCATACTGTTCTCCGTCCTTTCCCTCCCATGGTTCATCGCCGTCTGCATCCTGAACGGGGACTTCTTCTACTTTTTTTTCATACAGGAACATTTCCTCAGGTACGCGACAACGATGCACGGCCGGTACGAGCCGGCCTGGTTCTTCATCCCCATCCTCCTTCTCGGACTCTTCCCGTGGACAGGCCTTCTGCCCGGGGCGATCCGTTCGGCTTTTCCTTCCCGCATCCTCTCCCTCGGCAGGGAAAAGCGGGATGAACTCTTCCTGTTCCTCTGGTTCGCCGTGATCTTTCTTTTCTTCTCCCTTTCAAGCTCCAAGCTCATACCATACATCATTCCCTTGTTTCCGCCCCTCGCTGTTCTCATGGGACGGGTTCTGCTGCGGGTTGTCTCCGAAGAGGACATCCGGGGGATGAAACGTTTCCTCCTGTGGAACAGCGCGTTTCTTCTCCCCTTCATTCTGGCCCTCTTTGTGTATCCCTTCTTCAACAGCCGGATTTCGGCAGGCAGGCTGCTGCCCTACGCCCTTCCCGTAGCCCTTGCCCTCTCGGCCTTCGTGGCCGCAGGGTGGTATTTCTTCAGGACGAGGAAATTCCGCCTCCTGGCCGCTTCGCTCTGCCTCCTCGCCTTCATTGCCATGTTCTCCTTCAAGAGGGTGTTCACGCTGTATGACGGCCTTATTTCCGCAAGGGACCTGGCCGGTGCCGTAGCTGAGCTCCGCCGCCCGGGAGACGTGATAGCCCAGTACGGAAACTACGACCAGGGGCTTCCGTTTTACCTGAAGCAGAGAATCGTTCTCGTGAACTATCTCGGAGAGCTTCAATTCGGGGCGAAGCAGGAAGAGGACCCTTTCTGGTTCATCGGCGACGAACAGCTGAATGCGCTCTGGAAGGGAGACAGACGGGTGATCCTTGTAATCAACGACGGGCACATGGAGAGAATTTCCGCCCTGCTTGATCCCCACCTGTCCTCCATCGCCCTCACAACGGAAAAGCGGATCGTTCTCGTCAACCGTCCGTAGGAAGGCATTTTTTCGTGAACTGCCGGCGGGGCTGCCCGCCTGATTCTTTTCATTCTGCGTCCCGGGGAAGGATCCCCGAAAAAGGAGATGTCCGTCATGCCTGAACCAAGCCTCGTTTCGGTGGTCATACCTGTGTACAACGAGGAAGAATGCCTGCCCCACCTTTTCCCCCGCCTTCGTTCCGCCCTTGAGGGGATGAACCGGCCCTACGAGATCATCTTCTCG
>LSQX01355593.1_pt1 | contig 15442 bp, 16 predicted proteins | sample 654561 | NCBI WGS metagenome assembly LSQX01 (sample SAMN04489861, study PRJNA283612) | anaerobic digester metagenome | isolation source: 4 biogas reactors fed with cattle manure at either 37C or 55C with and... | place: Denmark: Kongens Lyngby | collected 2014 | reverse complement strand
CCAACCTGCTGACCTTGCTGAAGTGGCGCTACTAACTTCTGGTTAATTTGTGTCATAGCCTGTATCTGACCTTCGCGACCACGAGGTACAGTCACCGCTACTTTATTTTTTGAACCTAAAGCAACTTCTTTGCTCTTACCTTCCCAGACACGAAGTCGAACCATTTCCTCACCCGGCGCTGCTAGTTCACGACTTACAAAATTAGCATAGCCCCAGTCTAATAACGCCTGATTTGCTCGCTCACGTGCGCCAATACTTTCGGTACCAATAACCACTGATAACAATCGGCGACCATCTCGCACCGCGGTGGTAATTAAACTATAGCCAGCAGAAGATGTGTGTCCTGTTTTAAGGCCATCAACACCTAAGTTACGTCGAAGTAAGCCATTGCGGTTGTGCTGGTTAATATTGTTATAGCTGTATTCTAACTGACTAAAATAATGATAATACTCTGGGTGATCTAAAATAATATGCTGCGCTAAAACAGACATATCACGCGCTGTAGTAAAGGTTCGCTCAGAAGGCAAACCAGTCGGATCGCCATAGCTTGTGTTTGGCATCCCGAAATCAGCAGCACGCTTATTCATCTGATCAACAAACACATTAACCGAACCGGCTACCGTTTGGGCAAGTAAAATACTGGCATCATTACCAGATTGGACTATCATGCCCTGAATTAACTCACCAATTTGAACTGGAGTATTAATCTCGATAAACATACGAGAGCCTTCAGCTGCTCTTGCTTCAGGGCTAACAATAACCTCTTGGTCTAAGGCAATACGGCCTCTATCTAAGGCATCAAACACCAGACTAGCTGTCATCAGCTTAGTCAAGGATGCAGGCTCAACACGCATATCAGGATCTTTTTCTGCTAAAACCTGTCCTGTATCAACATCCATTAATAACCAACTGCGTGCTTCAATATCCGGCATAGCAAGATTGGAAAAACTTGCAACTGTTGGCGTATCAGGGGTTGTAGGGACAATTGAAGAAACGTTAAGAGTTTCCGTCTCTTCTGTTGTTACAGGCTGCAAAATGATTTGACCGCCTGACTGCTCTGTTTTTTCACCTGATAAGAATTGATAAGCACCCACACCCACCAAGACTAGCACCAGTAATATCAGTATTCTTTTTAACATTGTCCTTACTCTAAATCGCTGTAAAAATTAAATAGGGTTATTGTAAAACTAAATAAGGTTTATACCCTTAAGATAGAGCTCTAATTGCTTCCGAAGTTCAATTAAAGCACCATGAAAAAAATGACCTACACTTGGGAGTACTGTAACAGCCTGTTCTTTTGTGCTGAGCCACTTAAAAGCATCATCCAGAGGAATCACCTCATCCTCTCCACCATGTATAACAAAGGTGTTTTCTGGTAATTCAACTTCTCTATAACTAAAACGCCAGACACCGACACCAGCTAGTAACAAGGCTGAAGGCATACTTAATTCAATCTGTTCAGTCTCAACAGAGAGCAAATCCTCAACTTCCTGGTGTAGCTGAGCAGCAACCGCTGAACCGAAAGAAAAACCACCTATGAGCCAAGGTAGCCCTGCCAACTGAGGATTATCAGCTAAAAACTGCTGCACTAGCTGAAGCATGTCCTTAGTCTCGCCCTGCGCCTCATCAAATTTCCCTTCTGATTTGCCCACACCTCTAAAGTTTGGACGTAAAACCACGTAGCCATGACTAACCAATAAACGCGACATCGTCGTCACAACTTTATTATTACGGTTACCTTGAAAAAGCGGATGAGGATGCAAAATGATAGCCCATCCCTTAGGCTCATCTTTAGGATAATCAAGCATTACATCAATAACACCTGCGCCACCCTGATAAAACTTAATTTCATGGGACATTTTATTAACCAACCCTTTTAAATCTAAATAATCTTTCTATTACTAGGCTAAGGTAACGATTCAACCCGTATATCCCTGGGCTTATACTCCACTACTCGCGGCGAACCTGAGCTCATCTTGAGCTCACTTGGTTTGAACCCCAACCAACCTGCGCCTAGCCCATAAACGACCAAATTAAGTAATAGAAGTAGAAGGAATAATTTCCGCATATGGTTCTTCTGATTCGCAGGCTTTTAGGATAAAACTGAATTTATGTTGATATTGATACCTCAACAAGAGGCCTGTGACTGTATACAATGCTGAGCATAAACCAACAGGCCCGCTAATGCGGGATCATCAAATGGTACCAGTTCCATTGTATCAAATCCATGCAATCTAGCCTGCTCTGTAAGCAAACGCGATAATTCTGGCACGACATAATCAGCAGCTCCACCGGAATAAAAAACCACTGGATTCAATCCAAATTGCTCAACCACACAAGACCACTGCCGCACCACTGCCGCTGCTTGTGCCGCAATCATTCCGCTCTCTAAAGCCTCTGCCGTAGAGCTAGGAAATCTCATGGGTAAGGTTGACTTTTCCCATTGAATAGCAGGTAATTGAGCCGTACCTCGAGCTAAACTCCCAGCCATTAGCTCTAAGCCAGGAAAAATTAAACCGCCCAAGAACTCGTTTTGAAACACAGTATCTACGGTTGTTGCCGTACCAAAGCTAACTAGAATAGCAGGATGCTCCAGCGCCTTTTCGTGCACACTAACACCCAACATAGCCAAATAACGATCCGAACCCAATTGAGAATGCACTTTATAGGTATTCACCAAATGCAATAACTTCGGCTGTGCTCTCAGCCAACGCACTTCAGGAGCAGTAGCACCACATCGATTAATTTGTTCGACAATATTTGCCTCAACTAAAGGACCCGCGACATTTACACCGATCACAAGCTCCGGCTTTTTATTAAAGCTTGCTAACTTCGTTGCTAATTGCCTTACCTCTGCATGAGACAAAATAAATTTTTGTCCGTTCGGAACAACTCCTGAACCTATTGCATCAAGCGCTTCATAATAGGCAAACTTGACTCTCGTATTACCTGCATCGATTAAGAGCACCGCTTTTGAGCTATCAGACATGCCTGCCCTCTCTAGAGAGGGTATGATTTGATGCTCGAATTGAGATGTCGCCATAAATAACTTGCTTCAGTCCTTCCTTAGTCATGACCTGCAAGCAAGCATTTCTATCAACACCTTGGGCCAATCCGCTAAACATAAGCTCTTGATCATTTAAAACGTCAACTTCTTGTCCTGCCAGAGCATCCACTGCAGCATGTCGCGCTATAAAAGGCTCAAAGCCTTCACGCTTATACTGTAGAACTGCTTGGTACCAAGCATTAGCAATCAAAGCAACCATACTACTGACATTTTTCGCGGCTTTATTTTCTCTTTCTACTAACGATGAAAGAACCGTCGTCCAATCCGCCACCTGACGCTCTAAAGACTCACTCAATGCCTTTGCATGAGACAAGTTTAAACCCATGCCAATCACCACTACATGATGATGTGCTGAAAAACGTCCCACCGCAGGTTTTATTGCCTCTATCAACAAACCTGATAACTTCGCTCCATCAAACAAAATATCATTGGGCCACTTCATACTCAAACGATCTTGGTGCTGAGAACCCACTAATTGACGTAACTGTTCACACACCACAACGCCACATAAGGGGGCTAGCATCGGTAATTGTGCCGCCGGCATATCAATGTCAAAGGCACAAGAAAACATCAATGTCGCTTTATCCAGATCTTTCCAGTGACGGCCTCCCCTACCTTTCCCTCTAGTCTGGTGGTGCGCGCCAAGCAAACTCGGACGTTCATGGACAGGCTCAAGCTGGCGTGCGCGAGCAATTAATTGAGTATTGGTTGAATCGACCTGCTCCAGCCATTGCACTTCAGCAAATCCGAGTAACTCTCGCTTAATTTTCTCTTCTAATTGGGCCGCAGGCGGTAAAGTGATTAAAGGCATAACATGAATATTTATGAGAAAGGATTAAAAACTTATCAACAAATAGTCTACTTTAAAAAAGGTTGTAAATAACTTATTGTACGTTCTGTCGCACCACGGTGCTGAGACATCCACTGAGTAGCAGCAGTGCTCATCACCTGAAGTTGTGAGGTATCATGCAGCAACTGCTGAGCCTCATGAATACCCTGCCCCGCATTTTCAACCTGTAGCGTGGCACCAGCAGCAATCGCATCTTTTACTGCTTGCTTAAAATTATCTGTAGACGGCCCAACAATCACTGGCACACCAACAGCACTCGCTTCAATATTATTCTGGCCCCCGAAGTTAGCAAAACTTCCACCAATAATTGCCACATCAGCAAGACCATAATAAAAAAACATCTCACCCAAACTATCGCCTAAAAGCACCTGCGAATTCATCAACTCGGCCAGAGTAGGATGTTGTGAGCGCCTGACATAGGATAAAGTCGATTTATCCAATAAGCTCCTCACCTCTTCAAATCGTTCCGGATGTCGGGGCACAATGACATATAAAGGCATAGAAGAACCTTCCGCAGCCCTATTTTTTAATTCTTCTAAAAATAAAGCCTCCTCACCGTCACGAGTACTAGCTATCACAACTACTTTGCGCTGTATTTTTTCTTTTAAGACAACCGCCTCTTCAAGCAAGGGCGCTGCAATTGGCACATCAAACTTCAAGTTTCCGACCACCTCAACATGCTGCAGACCATAATCTTGTAATCGCTGCTTATCCTCTAGCGTCTGTGCCAATACCAAGTCTAAAGAGGCAAATGCTTCTCTTAGGACCTTACCCATCCAGTGCGCTTGCTTTAAAGCAGACACAGAAAACCTAGCACTAACGACCACCATGGGAACTTGCCGCTGTTCAGCTTCAGCCAGTAAATTTGGCCAAATCTCTCTTTCAATTAAAATTCCGCAACGTGGTTGCCAATACTCGAAAAAACCATCAACAGCTTTAGGCAAATCATAAGGAATCCAAGATTGCTTTAATTGACCAGAAACAATATAGCGCTCAAAAAGCGAGGCTCCCATTTCCCTACCGGTCGCTGTCATATGGGTGAGGAGTACCGCTAAGCCCTGATCAAGCAAAGCTTGAATTAACGGTTGCGCTGCACGCGTTTCACCTAGACTAACCGCATGCACCCAAATCGGACGTTGAAATTCAACGGGTAAAGATGAGTCTGAAACGGCATACTCACCAAAACGCTCTGGTGATCGTATTTCCCACGTACCACCAGCACGCTTTGCCTTACGCTCTAACAGCTTGAAAATTAAAGGAGCAGTTACTCTTAACAGTCCGGTGTAGATGAAACGATTCATCAGGCTTCTGGAGAGAGAATTACCTGCTCTGCTGAAGAACTATCCAGTCTCTCTTCTTGTGAGACTCCCAGAGCTTGATTCAACTTTAAAATAACTGCATCGCGACTTGGTGGCACTCCCCTATCGCCCAAACTAGCAGTCATGCCAGAGCCCGTGACAGGAGAGCGCACTGGGGTTGAGGCACAATAAATGCCTATAGTTGGACGACCCAAGGCGGCTGACAAATGAGTCAAGCCACTATCTAGACCGATCATCAGACGAGCAGCCGCTAATTGATCCGCTATCTCTCGCAACGGCAAAGCAGTTAGAATCTGTACTTTAGGATATCTCTTCGCTAACTCTGCTGCTAGCTCTGCTTCCTTGGCATTTCCCGCTAAGATTCGTAACTCCAAGCCTTGAGCCACCAATAGCTCTAAAGCAGCGTGCCAATCCTCTTCAGGCCAAAGCTTGTCATCCCGACTTGCTGAAGGCATGACAATCGCATAATTCTGAATCTCGACACCATCAGTCAATGCTTGGAGACCAAAATCAGGAGGTCCTTCATACTCATAGCCTAAAGCCAATGCCGCCAACTTACGCTGACGAACAACAGCGGGTTGCCAAAAATCAACCCGATGACGTTTATGATAAAACAGAGAAGCAAAACGCTCGCGCGCAGACTTCCAATCGAGACCATGACGCTCGCCTATGGTTTGGCGCACGACCCAAGCAGACTTCATCAATGCCTGCATATCTAAGACAATATCGTACTTAGTTGCACGAACTGCCTTTCTAAAAGCTGCACGCTCACGTCTCGTCTCACTGCTCAACCAATTCTTGCGCCAACGGCGATGAGAAATAGTGATCACACGATTAACGGCAGGATGCCAAGATGGAATCTCCGCAAAGGCCTCCTCTACCACCCAGTCGATAGTAACTCCTGGAAAATGCTTAGCAATATCTGAGATCGCCGGCAATAAAAACACCAAGTCACCTAAAGAGGAGGAGCGCACAATGAGTATTTTTTTTATCATATATCCTCTCTATTTTAACAGTTTAAGTTTAGCACTTAACGGCAGATGATCTGAGATTTTAGCCCATGACTTACCCTTAAGAACCTCGGTCGTATCCACTTCGAAGCCGCGTTGATACATACGGTCTAGTCGTAGCCACGGGAAAGATGCAGGATAAGTGCGAGGATTATAATACCTTCTCTCAATAAAGAAAGCCTCGGTTAAACGCTTAAAATTATCTGAGCGCATATAACTGGATAAGCGTTCTAGCCTATTTTTAAGTTCCGGATTTTGCCACATCAGGCTCATCTCATTAAGCCCCTTTTGAAAGTTTAACTTAACGGCTGGAAGCTCGGCATCCAGACGCTTAGCCTCATCCTCAAAGACCTCTTGCAAATGTAAAATTGACATCAACTCACTGCTGAGGTGCTGTGTCCAGTCATTAAAGTCACCCGCTATAATAATTGGCTCATCCGGCTCAACCAAGTGATTGATGCGCGTTGCAATCGCCTCTGCTTGGCGCTTACGACTTTGCTTAAAAAGACCTAAATGTACGACAAAACAATGAACGATCGTGACATCAACAAGAACTTGCACATGCAAGACTCCCCTCTGCTCCAAACGGTGATCTGAAATATCTTGATTTTCTTGCTCAATAATGGGAAAGCGACTTAATAGCACATTACCATGGTCTGTATTACGACGAACCGCATTACGGCCATAAACCACATACATACCCAATGCATCAGCTAACCGCTCTGGTTGATTGTGAAGTGCATCTTCTAAGTCATTGCGTCCCTGCACCTCTTGTAAAAAAATCAAATCGGCATTTTCTCGTTGTAGCGCAGTCTTTAAGGTGGCAAAAGAAGACCGTATCCCTAAGGGCGCTTTGCCCTTATGAATGTTGTAAGTTAGAACTTTAAGTTGAGTCATGACCGAGGGTTCTGTATCTTGTCAAATTAAGAACAAGTTAAAATTAATATCCAAAAAATACAATTTGGAAAATCAATTGATAAAAGAAATTAACACCACTGCCGATAACAGGCTGTATTGTTCCTGTTAATAATAAAAAAAGTAAAATCCAAATACCATAGGGCTCTATCTTAGCCAATACTCTTTCAAACTCTAGAGGCACGATATTCATTAGCACTCGCCCACCATCAAGGGGTGGAATAGGTAGCAGATTCAAAACCATTAAAATCAAATTAATTGAAATACCTGCACGCGACACCTCAAACAAATAACCATCTGCATGCCCCATGGAAAACACAATACGTAACAATACTGCCCACATAATGGCCATTATAAAGTTCGCAGCAGGTCCTGCCAGCACCACTAAAACCATGTGCTTGCGTGGCTCCCTTAACTCCCCTTGATTGACAGGAACTGGCTTGGCCCACCCAAATAACATACCACCAAGAAACAGAGTCAAGGTCGGAAAAATCAATGTACCAAAGGGGTCAATGTGCCGCACCGGGTTTAAACTGACCCGCCCTAGAACATAAGCTGTATTATCACCGAACATCCTAGCAACATAGCCATGTGCAGCTTCATGCAAAGTAATCGCAAAGATCACAGGAATTGCATAAACAGTGATGATTTTAAGCGTTGTGTGAATATCCATATAAACGTTTAGATTAATAAAACTAGCCGGAAAAGGTATTGCAGGCTTGTAAACTACCACTTTGCAAACCCGTAGTAAACCATTGAACTCGTTGTGCCGAAGTGCCATGGGTAAATGAGTCCGGCACCACATAACCCTGAGAGTTTTGTTGAATTCGATCATCACCAACAGCCGCTGCTGCGTTCATTGCGTCTCTGATGTCTTTTTCATCAATGGTATCGCCCTCTTTTTGCAGCTCATGAGCCCAGATACCAGCAAAACAATCAGCCTGCAACTCCGTCAGTACAGAGATCTGATTTGCTTGACGTTGACTCGCACGTTGCTGTGCAGATTGAGTCTGCTCCAGAATTCCTAGTACACGCTGTACATGATGCCCCACCTCGTGAGCAATCACATACCCTTGAGCAAAATCACCACGCACACCCATACGCTTACCAGTATCACGGAAAAACTCTAAATCCAGATAAATGGTTTGATCGCTAGGACAATAAAAAGGCCCCATTGCCCCTTGACCCAGACCACATGCCGTACGGGTTGCACCACTATAGAGCACTAAACGTGGTTCTTTATAACCACCAAGTTGATTCAGTCTGAACTGCTCACTCCAGATATCCTCAGTGGTACCAAGCACTTGCGCTACAAACACCCCCTCGGCGTCAGTCAACTCACCGGTAGTCCCACGTTGAGATACAGGACTTTGACTATAATCGGCAGTATCAACACTGCCCAAAAACTGTAGGGGATTGACGCCAAAAGCCAACCAGGCAATTAAAGCGATAACGATAGTACCAATACTGATTTTACCACCGCTAAAAATAGGAATCCCACCACCGCGCCCACGACCAGCTGTACCGCGTTGTCCACGGCGATCCTCGACATTTCTACTCTGTCTTCTACCACCAAGCCTCATAACATCCCCTACTAACGATATAAAATAGATTAATGCATGTGCCAGCCATTAGTCACAACAATAGATTGACCAGTTAAAGCATGACTTGGGAAAGTTGCTAAAAACAAAGCTGCTGAGCTCACATCATCAAGTGTTGTGAACTCATGATTCACCGTATTTTTGAGCATCACATCTTTAATTACTGCCTCTTCACTAATACCCAACTCCTTAGATTGTTCAGGAATTTGCTTTTCCACTAAGGGTGTTAAAACAAAGCCTGGACAAATCACATGCGAGCGAACATTATGTGCAGCACCTTCTTTGGCCAAGACACGATTCAATCCTAATAACCCATGCTTAGCTGTCACATAAGGTGCCTTTAAGACCGAGGCTTCATGTGAGTGCGCTGAACCCATATAAATCACTGTACCGCCACGGTTATCCTTATACATATGCTTTAAGACTGCTTTAGTTGTCAAAAAAGCTCCATCCAAATGAATGGCAAGCATTTTCTTCCACTGTGCATACTCAAACTTATCAATTGACTCAATAATCTGAATTCCAGCATTAGAAATTAAAACATCAACCGCGCCAAACTCCTCAACTAGCGCCTCAACCCCCTGATTGACTTGCTCCTCATCAGTTACATCCATGGCAATCGCCAAAGCACGCCCACCAGCTGCCTTAATTTCCTCAGCTACTTTTTGTGCGCCTTCCAAATTCAAGTCAGCCACGCCAATCGCTGCTCCTGTTGCTGCGAACTTTAGCGCCATGTCACGGCCTAAACCACTACCAGAACCGGTAATTAATGCTACCTGACCATCTAATGAGTAATTAACCTTTGTCATCCTATATCCCTCGTCAAATCAATTATTAATAATAATATCCTAGAATAAAACCAGCTAATAAATTATTAGTGACGTTATCTTAGTACTGTTCCCAGTTTATTATCAAACTTTAGTAGTGCACAATAAAATTAATCTTTAACTATCTTAATTCCTCTACTTTACAACTCTATTATTCTTATGAAAAAAATATTCTTCGTGACCGGCGCAACTTCCGGCTTTGGCAAGTCTATCAGTGAAAAACTCATTAGCGAGGGGCATATTGTTATCGGTTGTGGACGGCGTTCAGAACGTCTGAACAATATGCGTCAACAACTTGGCTCTAACTTTCACCCCCTTGCCTTTGATATTCAATCAAAAGCAGCTATTAAAGAAGCAATCAACAGCCTACCTGCCGAACTCCAGAGAGTGGATGTGCTAGTCAACAATGCTGGCCTAGCAAAAGGTCTAGCAAAAGCTCATGAGGCTGATATAAGCGACTGGGAGCAAATGATCAATACTAATATCAACGGACTCGTTTACGTTACCCACCAGCTCTTACCCAGCATGGTAGAACGTAACCAGGGCATGGTGATTAATATCGGTTCAATCGCCGGCAACTGGCCATATCCTGGAGGTAATGTTTATGGTGCAACCAAAGCCTTTGTCCGCCAATTCAGTCTTAACTTACGCGCTGATTTAGCAGGTAGCAAGGTACGTGTCAGCAACATTGAGCCTGGTTTATGTGGCGATACCGAATTCTCTCATGTCCGCTTTAGTGGCGATGAAAGCAAAGTTAAGGCCATTTACGATAAAGTTGATTTCATCACTCCCGAAGATATTGCAAACGTCATTTCTTGGATTGCTAGCCAACCTGAGCATGTCAATATCAACTCAATTGAAATTATGCCAGTAGCACAGTCTTTCTCTGCTTTACAGGTAAGTAGAAAAACTGAAAATTAAAATATAAAAAAACCGCTAACTCAACGAACATAGCTTGAGTTAGCGGTTTTAATTACTGAAAAGTTTACAACTTATTGCTGTTCAGCTTTTTGACGCAAACGAATATGCAACTCGCGTAATTGCTTTTCATCAACTTCAGAAGGTGCTTGTGTTAATAGACACTGAGCTCGCTGAGTTTTAGGGAAGGCAATCACATCACGTATTGAAGGAGCACCCGCCATAATGGTTACTAAGCGGTCCAAGCCAAAAGCTAAACCACCATGTGGAGGCGCACCATAACGTAAGGCATCTACCAAGAAGCCAAACTTTGCCTGAATCTCTTCATCACTCAGTTTAAGTGCCTTAAAGACCTTCTTCTGAACTTCAGAACGATGAATACGTACTGAACCACCACCAATCTCCCAACCATTTAACACCAAGTCATAGGCCTTAGCGAGTGCTTTAGAAGGATCGGATTCCAAAAAGTCTTCATGACCGTCTTTAGGACTCGTAAAGGGGTGATGCGCAGCGACATAGCGTTGGTCTTCTTCGTCATATTCAAACATTGGGAAATCAACAACCCACAATGGCTGCCAACCCTCCTCAAATAGACCATTTTCCTTAGCAAAGTCACTATGACCTAATTTAACGCGTAACGCTCCAATTGCATCATTAACAACTTTAGCTTTATCAGCACCAAAGAATAAGATATCCCCGTCTTGAGCACCGGTTCGCTTTAGAATTTCCTCAAGTGCTGCATCATGGATATTTTTAACAATCGGAGACTGTAAGCCGTCACGACCATTAGCCACTTCATTAACCTTAATCCAAGCAAGACCCTTGGCACCATAAATGCCTACATACTGAGTGTACTCATCGATTTCCTTACGAGATAATGTGGCACCACCCGGTACTCTTAAGGCTACTACACGCCCATTATCCATATTAGCTGGACCACTGAAGACCTTGAAGTCAACATCCTTCATCACGTCAGTCAGCTCAGTGAACTCAAGCTTAACACGCAAATCAGGCTTATCAGAACCAAAACGCTGCATCGCCTCAGCCCATGGCATGGTCGGGAATTGTGCGACCAAATCAACACTTAATACGTCTTTAAAGATGTGACGTAGCATCGCTTCAAAAATTTCGCGAATTTCTTCTTCATTTAAAAAGGAAACTTCACAGTCAATCTGGGTAAACTCAGGCTGACGGTCAGCACGTAAGTCCTCATCACGGAAGCACTTCGTTATTTGATAATAACGATCATAGCCTGACACCATCAGGAGCTGTTTAAATAACTGTGGAGACTGAGGAAGCGCAAAAAACTCACCAGGATTTACTCGCGAAGGCACTAAGTAGTCGCGGGCTCCTTCAGGTGTACTCTTGGTCAACATAGGCGTTTCAATATCAATAAAGCCCAAAGAGTCAAGGAACTTACGCGATTCCATGGCAACACGGTAACGCAACATTAAATTTTTCTGCATCACATCACGACGCAGATCAATCACGCGATGAGTCAAACGAATAGTTTCTGATAAATTCTCATCATCGAGCTGAAACGGCGGAGTCACAGATGGATTAAGAATTTCTATCTCATCACAAACAATCTCGATCTCGCCCGACTTGAGATCCGAGTTTACTGTACCCTCAGGACGGTGACGCACAACACCCGTCACTCTCAGACAAAACTCATTACGAATGCCTTCAGCAATCTTAAAAGTAGATTCATTATCTGGGTTACAAACAACCTGCGCCAAACCCTCACGGTCACGTAAATCAATAAAAATCACGCCACCGTGGTCACGACGACGATGTACCCAACCGAATAAAGTAACGGTCTGATCAAGATGGTCTAAACAAACCTGACCTGTATAGCAGGTGCGCTTCATAAATACTCCAAATCCGCTTAATAGCGTTTTTATTAGTTTAAATACTAAATCTTAAGATGATTAAATTAGTCAATAACTTATTAGCTCTCAGCAGAACCACTTCCAGTTGAAGGCTTACCATTATCTCGGAAATCAGTTACATACCAACCGGTCCCCTTTAGCTCAAAACCTGCCGCAGTCACCTGCTTGACCATCGTGTCTTGTTCACACGATTCACAATGCGTTAAGGGAGGATCAGACATTTTTTGCAAAAGCTCTTTTTCTAAACCACAACTTTCACAACGATATACATAAATAGGCACAATCAAACTCTCTAACAGTAATTGCCAAAAAAGAAGGGAAAGGGCTATATTTTAGCCCTTTTTCTATCTATACGCAGCTCTTTACAGGGCTAGATTTATAATAAGACAAACATAGCAGCAGCCACTAAAGTTGGACCTAAAGCAGCTAACAATAGATATTGAGCAGCAATTGACTGATTTGGGAAAGACCTGCGCAACAACGCAAAACCCGCAGGGTTAGGAGCATTAGCAATTACCGTCAAGCCACCACCAGTAACCGCACCAGCAACCAACATATAACGCCACTCTGGTGTCGTTCCTTCGACTAGCGAGCCCAAATAGGTTAAAGCCGCATTATCAGTAATCGCTGTCAATGCAGTAGAACCTATAAATAATACCAAAGGCTCCAAGCCAGCTAATAAGCTCTGCAACCACCATTGCTGCATACCACCCAAAATCAACAAGCCTGCTAAGAAGAAGCCAACCATCAAGCCCTCTTTAATCAATAAAGGGTTTTGATAGCGATTATAGGCAGTACAATACCCAATAAACAACATCAGCATCCCCATGAAAATATGCGGATGATGTGCAAAATATACCACTCCAAATAAAAACAGGCAATGCACTAAAATCACACTATTTGGCACCTTATCCGCACGCTCGGCAACACCACCTCGCTCAATACGAGTTTCTTTATGGATAGGAACTCTGGCCGTACGTATAATCTCGCGTCGACAAACAAAGGTTACGATAGTAGCATTTACTATAACTGCAATAGCAGCTTTCCAGCCAAAGGTAGTCAACATAAAGTAACTATCCCAAGCAAAGGTATTTGCCACGATCAATACTGGAGGGGCCGCAAAAGCAGTCAAGACACCGCCAATCGAAATATTTACAAACAAAACACCTAAAGCTAGATACTTATACTTAACACTTTGAGCGCGGCTAAAATAGCCTTCTTTTAGCATTAATGCTGCTAACGTCATCGCTGCAGGCTCCGTAATGAGGGAACCAACCAATGGTACTAAACTCAGCGTAATAAAAAACTGTGCCACCTCAGTTTGTAATGGCAATACTCTAGCTAAGTAGTTAACGATACGCTGTACTAAATCTAGAATAGGACGACTTGCAGCAATCACCATAATAGCAAATACGAATAAAGGCTCAGTAAAATTACGAGCATTCATATACTCTACTGCTGCGCTAACTCCACCTGTTGCGGCCATAAATACTAAAAATATAGTGGCCCATAATCCAAAAACACCTTCAACTTCAGATAACAAATGCCAAAGTCCCTGATGAGGCCCCGGTCTATCAGCAATTTTTGCAAAAATAGGTACTGAGAATGTGTGAACAATAGCAAGACCAAATAATATGGTCGCTAGTAATTCGGTTGATGTTGGCATGTGTTAGCCTCCAGATTTAAAACACTGCTGAATTGATCAAACTATAATAATTATAAACTTTAATTTAACCGATCGATTTTAAACCAAAAAACGAAAAGGTGCTGTCATGCCAACTGCTATTAACTTTTTACTAGCCTTAAAAATTTGATAAGTAACAAACAAAGTTAAAAAATTCTTGATGGTTGAACATCAGCATTTTTTATTAAATATGCTAACTCACTAGAAATCTCATAGCCTATGATGGCTTTTCCATTAAAACAATAAGCACAAACTCGTTCACCATAACTTGTTTCCTTGGTATCAGTTGTTGAGTTCAAACTATAGCCATCGAATATAAATAATGGGATCACCTCTTCTAAACTCTCTAAATACAAAGCATCGCCGTTACGCTCTCGACGCCCCTTTGGGATGACAGGGAACCCAAATTCTCCGCTGCGTCTAAAAAACTTTTTGAAAGGATAAAATCTGTCCCCTGAGTGATGGAGTAAAACAAATCTTTTATCAATATGGTCTTTTCTTCTCATTGTTCACACCTAAACGGTTTGTAAAATAATCACATAATGAATCACAATTAAGAGCCGTAACTATTGTTATTACTAATACCCTTAAATATAAATAATAATCATTCCGATATTGATTATTAATGATAAGTAAAAATATATCAACTATACTTAAGTACTAAGTAGTTTTGGGTATTGCTAGAATAGTTATGAGGAAGCAAAATCATAACGAAGAACAAAAATTGGAGACAATATGAGTAAAAAAGCAATTTTCATTGGTGCTTTTGGCCAAATTATTTTAAAAGAAGAGTTACTAAAACACTTAAAAGCACGACCAGGGGAAGAAATTCACTATAAGCTTCTCCCTGGTAATAAATTACTTCTACAAAGTTTCATGAGCGATGAGACTGAAACACAGTCTGAAAGTTATCAATATAACAAGAATTATGAACTTGCCGCTCTAAAAGCAGCAGATCTACTTCTCTCTCAAAGTTTATACCCTCTTGATAAAAACTCATTACATTAATGTCGAAGCTGTTTTAGACGGTCACTAAGAAGCTCTGCACTTATTTCGCCTACATGCATAGCCTGGAGCTCACCCATATCAAAAAATAGTGTCACAGGAGTCCCTTGCGTATTGTAATAGCGAGGGACCTCGTATGTAGGATCGAATAAAACAGCATCATATATATGAAGTGACTCCTCTTTCAGGTAATTTCTAACTAAGGACTCACTTTCTCCCTGATTAATAAAATAAAACTGTATATCAGGGTCATTTTCAAGTGCGGCTTGAAGCACTGGCATCTCCCGTCGACAAGGGCCACACCAAGTTGCCCATAAATTAATCACTAACGGACCATCTCCATGGTCTGCCAAA
>LSQX01311113.1_pt1 | contig 15443 bp, 10 predicted proteins | sample 654561 | NCBI WGS metagenome assembly LSQX01 (sample SAMN04489861, study PRJNA283612) | anaerobic digester metagenome | isolation source: 4 biogas reactors fed with cattle manure at either 37C or 55C with and... | place: Denmark: Kongens Lyngby | collected 2014 | reverse complement strand
TGGTGGTTTCTTATCAATTTAATTCCCGTGATAGGCTCAATATTCTTCTTATTATTTACCATTGAAGATAGTACCCCCGGGGAAAATAAATATGGTCCAAATCCAAAAGAAGAGGAGCTGGGAATTACTAATATAATTCCCCCAAACATGAAAAAATGTCCGGAATGTGCAGAGCTTGTAAAAAAAGAAGCACGTATCTGTCCTCATTGTAATCATGAATTCTTTCAAACTCCAAAGACAATAGAAGAAGAGATCGAAGAGTTTGAAAAAAGACAAAAGAAAAACTCGCCAAATAATCTTTATGATGACGAAATAATCTAAAAATGTATTTGTTATAATGAGTAGGCTTCAGCCTGCGCGGCAATCTCATACTCTGTTGCCCGCATCTTTATCTTTCTTTTCAAGAAAACCATACTCTCATTAACTTTCCGCCTATAGCATCATTTGCCCTCACAATAATTAAACCAAAAACCACAAACTTAAAACTATTTTGCAGAGAACCGACTCCTGTAAAAACCCCTGTAAAAACAGATAGAATAGAGTTAGATTTAGATTAGTTAGGTTTATGTTAGATATTAGGACTGATATGGAAAATTAGAGTATTAGTGAAGGAACAAGGCTAAAACATTAAATAATATGATTACAAAGATCTACAAAAAGCATAAATAAAAAATGGTTTAAATAAACCATTGACAAGCTCCTGTTTTTATGGTATAATTAAACCACAATCAAAAAAATGCCCATTTTGATTAAAATAAATTAGGAGGAGAATGATATGGCTAGAAACAATCTTTATGAAGTTTTGGATACTCTAAGAGAAAAAGTTAGCTTAGAAAAATATACTTCTATATTTGTAATTAATTATTATTTGAGTAGAAAACTAAAAACTAAATCATTTGAACAAGTCTTAGATAAATTTGAAGATGAAAATATTAAATACAGTTTGAGAAATGTTTATGAGGGAGATAATAATTATATAGAACAGTTTTATGCTCTTAAAGACTTTTCGTCAGATGAAATTATTGAAATTATAGGAAAACTCTCTGAAGCTGCTGGGAGGAAAGGTGGAGGAGAAAATACTACAGTAAAGTCAATTATTGACTTATCTTTAGAGGTTTTGATTTTGGAAAAAAAAGATAGGCTATTGGATGTAGGCTCAGGGATTGGGACAACATTACTAGGAGCTTCTAATAAAGCTAATATTACTGGAATTGAAATTAATCCAGAGGCCTATATGATGTCATGCTTACTATTGGATTTATTTGACCTACCAATAGAAAACATTATGCATAAAGATGTTTTTACCTATGACTTAAGTAAATTTAATGCTAATAAGGTTTTTATGAATATGCCCATGGGTCTAAAAATGTCAGGAAAAAAATTAGAAGAAGTTTTAAAATTGAAATTTGATAAATCCGTCTATAAAAATCATATTAGATCTATTGACTCTTCATGGATTTTTGCCCTAGATATCATTGAAAACACAAATTATGAAAAATTTGTAATGCTTGTCAATGGGAATCCCCTTTACAGTGATGCTCATCAAGATATAAGAAAAATTTTAATAAACCAAGGCAAAGTTGAGGCAGTTATTGCGCTACCTAGTAATTTATTAGCTTATACTTCTATTCCTATATATCTAATTATATTTAGCCATAATAACTCTGATGTAAAATTTGTGGATGCTACAAAGCTTTATTCAGACATCCAATATAGAAATACTATAGAAAAAATACATATTGAAGAAACTATAAATGCTTTAAAAGAAGATTCTGATATTAGCAAAATAGTAAAAACTAAAAAATTAGAAGAAGAAGATTTTACTCTTGATCCATTAAGATATACTATGCCAGATTTTCCCTTTGATGATAGTGTAGTATTAAAGGATATAGTTAAATCAATCAATAGGGGTCACAGTATAAGTAAGAAAGATTTAGAAGAGATAAGCTCAGTCCAGCCAACGCCTTGCCAGTATTTAATGCTACAGAACTTTCAAGATGGAATTATAGACGAAAAACTACCTTATATTAAAAATTTAGATAAATCCTATGATAGATACTTGTTAAAAGACAATTCTATTATAGTTTCTAGACTTGCACCTTTTAAAATAGGTTCTGTCGACAAGCTTAAGACAAGAGTCTTGGCTAATGGCAATCTGTTCTTTTTAGAACTAAATGAAGATAAGGTCAATAAAGATTTTTTAGCTGCTTATTTACAAAGTAGAATTGGTTTAAGAGAAATAGAAAAATATGCCAAAGGTTCTACTATGAAAACAATCAGTATAAGGGATCTTGAAAAAGTTAAAATTCCAAAGATAAGTATGGAAAAACAAATTGAAATTGGAGAGAGTTTTGTGCTATTAAATTCAGAATTTAAAGCTATTAAGAAAAGAGCTGAGGAAATAGCAAAAGAAAGACTAGATATATTTGAAGGAGGTATATAATGCTTCTGGATAATGAGTTGAAAATAGACATTGCTTCTGATGTAACGAAAATAGTAATGAAAAGAATAATTGGTGCTAGATCAGTCAGTGAATTGAGAAGCTACCTTAAATCAATAGGACTTGAGGAATCAACTCCAGAGATAGATAACTTTCAGCCTAATGGTGATATTTATATCTTAGGAGATTTGAGAATTAAGGATAATACCGTCTATCAAATATTTAAAAGCTTAAGTGTAGATGTTAGGAGAGTAAAAATAGTAAAAGGATACGATGAGTTTAAAAGCTATAATTTTAATCGATTTCAATATGATACTTCAGTAAGGCTGATCTTTGTTGGACCAATGCCTCACTCAACAAGAGACAGGGGGGAATATTCTAGTGTTATAAGAAAAATGGAAATAGAAGAAGGCTTTCCAAAACTTGTAAGACTTGGTACAGAGGGTAGTTTAAAAGTTACTAAAACAAATCTTAGAGAGGCTGTAGGCAAGGAGATAGAATTAAATTACTTGGATATAAATTAATTTGATTTGTAAGCTTCTTTTGAGCAAAGGCTTATAGAAGATATAGTATTTAATTTAATATCTAGGCTAAATAGCCAAAGGACAAGCTTTCTAACAGAATAAAATTGGGATAATTGCTGAGAGGATTCAATAAACCGTTATAGTTAAGGAGTAAATATACACTATACATAAACTAACTATTTTAATAAATATTAGGTAAAGCGATATTGTATCACAATATAAGGAGGCTAAGATGATAACATCTGAAGAAATTAAAAAGCGATTGTGGGATGGAGCCAATGAGTTAAGGGGATCTATGGACGCCAGCAGGTATAAGGACTATATGCTAGGCTTAATGTTCTATAAGTTCCTAAGCGACAAGACTTTGGACACCTTTAGAATATCAAACAGAATGAGACAGGTTAGCGAAAAAGACCTATTTGAAGCCTATAAAGAGGCTAGTGAAAAATATGGGGAAGCTTTAGCTACCACTATACAAGAGGTTCTAGGTTACTATGTTAAGCCAGACTACCTTTATCAAGTTTGGGTAGAGGATATAAACTCAGGGGAATTTGAACTCCAGAAGGTGACAGATAGTCTCCACGAATTTGAAAGGTCAATTCATATAGAGTGCCATAGCGTTGATACAAAGAGAAATCATGTAGAAATCCTGTATTTTTAAGCTCTTTCATGACCATTTTGCCTTTGAGGAAGATAGGCCAAGGATTCAAGAAAAAAGTGCTAAAAAAGCATTTTAAAGTTTCAATAGTATTAGACCTAGTTAGTGGGAACACAAGAGAATAAGGGAAAAGTAAGAGTCAGCAAGGAAAAAACTTGCTGATTTTTGCATATATGACTTCAGACTTATCAAAATGACAACCTAACTATATATAAAGTATAGCTAGGTTGATAGAGTTAGATTTATATAGGGCTGGTACGGTGGATTGGATTCCTAGGAAAGATAGAATTTTATTGGGGGCATTATTTCTAAATCAAGTTAATAAATTGGAAGTTAAAGAAATTAAAACTATCGAGCAAACATCATCAAACCAACAAATATATTTGAAAACAGTGGGGGTAAAAGATGAGAATTGATAAAGCAATACTTATTATAGATAAAAAGATATGTAAAAACATCGATTATTTTCATGATAAAGATCGTGGTTTTTTGTCTCAAAATATATTATCAGATTTACGTGATTTGGTGGAACATACATCATTAAAAGCATTTAGTAAAGGAACTGATATTGATATAACTTATTATAATCTTCAAGAAGGAAATAAATATGTTAGAACAGTGGGCCAATTAAATTTTCTATATAAGTTTTATAAATTTCTACGAATCTCCACCTCACACTATACTCTTGAAGAAGGACATGCAGAGCGGTTAATGTTAAAATATTACGAATATATGGTAAAAATAAAGGAACTACTAAAAGAAAGCTACAATATAGAAATTTTGTCTAATTTAGGTAAGTTTCCTCTAGTGGTAGATCCTCATCTAAACGCATACTATGAAAAAATATCAGAAAAAATAATAAAACCATCCAAATCAGGATATAGAAGCGACTACAATGATAGGTACTATATTCACAAAATTAAGCCATTCTTTATAGAAGAGAGAGTATATTATGAAGTAACATTTACTATAGCAAATGACAATGCAAGTAAGTTTGACAGGATAATAGCTTTTACTAACATAGATATAGTCTCAAATTATGCAGTGAAATTTTGGATTAGAAATGATGTTATTGAAGTTTTAGGAAAAAAAATGCCTATTAAAATTATTGAAAACTATGAAATATCTATTCGTCCTTGTGAATTTGATAATTTCGCACGAATATTTGGTTTAAATTATAATATTACAACTAGCTTTACAGAATATAGGGCATTGATGTTATTTATGTTTCAAACAGGAGTTACACTTAATGAACTTGTAAGTATGTCACAAGGCTATTATGAAACCGTCAAACAAAGAACAAATAAGCGGTCTAAAAAAGCATTAATTTTTGAGTTATTAGATAGATGTAGAGAAATAATATTGAAGAATTTACCTGGGGCAAATATATTAAAATATTTACTTTACAAGATGAATAATAAAATAATTAAAAGTCAGCTAAATAATAATACTTGTAATCGATTATCAGATTTACATTTGGAATATGGTTGTATACCTTTTGAAGAAATGCCTTTTAATACTTCCCTAAAGAATCATAACCCTAGACTAACTGATTTGCTTCTTTGTTTAGATATAAGTAACAGAGAACATGAATTATTCGCCAGAATGATAAAGAATAATACAGAGATAGAAGGCCAACTTTTTACTAGTAAAAAAGATATAAATAATTTTGAAAATATAGATTTACTAATTAGTACTTACAATGAGAAGTTATATTATAAACACAAACATAGAGAAATAAAAGAATTTAAACAACAGATATATATTAGAGGGTATGAGGAAAATACTGTAAAAATAATTGAATCACTAAATGAATTAACAAAAGAAGGTGTCAGAGGTTATAAATCATCAGTGGATTACTGGTTGGCTAATACATCTCATATAATTGATTGTGAAGAAAAGACAGAGGCTTTAAGAAATGCATTTGACAAATCTAGTGTATCTTTAATTTACGGGGCAGCAGGAACGGGAAAAACCACATTGATTAATCATCTATCTAACTTTTTTAATGATGAAAAGAAAATTTATCTAGCTAATACAAACCCTGCAGTAGATAATATGAAGCAAAAAGTACACGCATCTAATTGTTCTTATTATACTATTACCAAGTTTTTAACTGAATTACATTGGGACATAGATTGCGATGTGTTGTTTATTGATGAATGTAGTACTATAAGCAATGCTCATATGCATAATATTTTAAAAAAAGCATCATTTAAATTATTGGTGTTAGTGGGAGATGTATTTCAAATAGAATCTATAAGATTTGGAAATTGGTTTGAGATTGTGCGTTCTTTTGTTCCGAGAACATCTGTTTTTGAACTTAAAAAGCCATATCGTAGTAAAGAGCAAGGGTTATTGAAAGTATGGGAGAAGGTTAGAGAGCTTGATGATGACGTTTTAGAGCATTTAACTAGAAACAACTATACCTCTGATTTAGATGAGACAATTTTCCAACGTTCAACAATGGATGAAATTGTTCTTTGTTTGAATTATGATGGTCTATATGGAATTAATAATATTAATAGGTTTTTACAAGGAAACAATCCAAATCCTGATGTTATATGGGGAGTGCAAACTTATAAAGTGGGAGACCCTATTTTATTCAATGAATCAAATAGATTTCACCCACTAATTTATAATAATTCAAAAGGAAAAATTATTGGAATTAAAACATTAGAAAGAGAAATCCGTTTTGATATTTTACTAGATAGGCCTATTAATGCTATGCAAGCATCAGGATATGATTTTGAATTGATAGACGAAGATGAAGAAGGTAATTCTATTATTCGTTTTTCAGTTAATAAATTTAAAAGTACTGACGAGGATGACGATTTGAGCTCTGGTCACATTGTTCCTTTTCAAGTTGCATATGCAATATCTATACATAAAGCCCAAGGACTTGAATATAAATCGGTGAAAGTTGTAATTACAGATGAGGTAGATGAGCAAATTACTCATAATATATTCTATACAGCAATTACAAGAGCAATGAAGAAATTAAGAATTTATTGGACTCCTGAAACAGAAAAAACCATATTATCTGGTTTTAAACGCAAATCAACTACCAAAGATGTTTCGTTAATTTCCATAAAAAACAATTTAAATAAGTAAAGATGAGTTAATATTACTAGACTTATTCCACACGTGATATTTCAAAATATGGATTAAGGCTTGTTTCTTTATCAATATAGTTGGAAAATGTAAAAATACAGTAGTGAAGTTATGAGGGATTAATACAGATAAATCGTTGCATGTAGATACATAGCGTGATACAAAGAGAAGTTATGTATAAATCTTGTATTTCAGGCTAATTCATGATTGATTTACCTTTGGAGAAGGTGGTAATTATTCAAGAAAAAATAGCTTGATAATTATGCTTACATGACTTCAGAATTTCAAAAATTAGGAGTCTAGACTTCCAAAAATTGAAATCTAACTATATAGAGTATAGTTAGATTTATATAGGGCTAATACGGTGGATTGAAGTATGAGCTTATAAAGCCATGTGGTATTAGAGCAAAGAGTTTGATAAAATAAAACTATATCAATGTAAAAATATTTTTTATAGATAAAGGAGCGTTGACATAGATGGTAACAGGAGAAACCAAAAACAAGGTTGATAGAATTTGGGATAGTTTTTGGACTGGTGGAATTACCAATCCATTAACAGTAATAGAGCAATTTACCTATCTGCTCTTTATAAAGCAATTAGATGACAAGCAATTAACCTCAGAAAAAGAAGCCTCTATTTTGGGCATAGAACCTAAGATAATTTTTGATAAAGACAATGAAGATTTAAGGTGGTCTAATTTTAAGCACTTTGATGCTGAAAAAATGTATCATGTAATATCAACTAAGGTTTTCCCCTTTATTAAAAATATAAATGGAGAGGGGGACACATCATTTGCTAGGTTTATGGAAGATGCTATCTTTACAATTCCTACTCCTAGAATGTTGGAAACTGTAGTTACTAACATAGATGAACTCATGGCTGGTTTGCCTCTGAAAGACTTGGGAGATCTTTATGAGTATATGCTTAGCAAGCTGACAACTGCAGGCAAGAATGGTCAGTTTAGGACTCCTAGGCATATAATAGATATGATGGTGGAGCTAGTAAGACCAACACCTGGTGATATAATTATGGATCCTGCAGCCGGAACATCTGGTTTTCTAATTTCTGCAACAGACTATTTAAAGAAAAATTATGAAAATGAGATTTTTACATCGGAGCAATTAAAAGAGCATTTTAACAATACTATGTTCCATGGAAATGAAATAGATACCACCATGTTAAGAATTGGTACTATGAATATGCTCCTTCATGACGTAGAAAATCCTCAAATAAAATATATGGATTCCCTGTCAAAAGTTAATGAAGAAAGAGAAAAATACACTCTAATTTTAGCAAACCCACCTTTTAAGGGTAGCTTGGACAAGGAAGCAGTAGCCGATGATTTAACTAGAATTTCCAACACAGGTAGAACAGAAATACTTTTTGTAGGACTTATTCTAGAGCTTTTAAAATATGGAGGCAGGGCAGCAGTAATAGTTCCAGATGGAGTACTATTTGGTGCTTCCAATGCCCATAAATCTTTAAGAAAAGAAATAATAGAAAAGCATAAGCTTGGCGGAGTTATTTCCATGCCTTCAGGAGTCTTTAAGCCCTATACAGGAGTGTCTACAGCCATTCTACTTTTCACCAAGACAGGTATAGGTGGGACAGATAAGGTTTGGTTCTATGATATGGAAGCAGATGGTTTATCCCTAGATGATAAAAGAGAAAAGGTAGAAGATAATGATATTGAAGATATTATAGAAAGATTCCATAAGCTAGAAGATGAGGAAGAAAGAGAAAGGACAGAAAAATCCTTCTTAGTTCCAGTAGAAGAAATCAAGGAAAACGCCTATGACCTTTCTATAAACAGATATAAGGAAATAGTCTATGATCAAGTAGACTATGAGGAGCCTTTGGTTCTTATAGAGAAGATAAAGGAATTAGAGAAAGAGATAGTTTTAGGGCTAGATGAAATAGAGAAGTTGGTGAAATAGATGGAATGGATAGAGTTAGATAAACTTACAAAATTTCAAAAAAAATCTAAAATCAAAGCCAGAGATGGCAAAGAAGAAGGAAAATATTTAATGTATACTTCAAGTATGATAGTAGATAAGTATCTTGATGACTTTCAATATGATGAAGAAGCTTTAATAATGGGAACAGGAGGAAAAGCAAGTATACATTATTCATTAGGTGAATTTAACACTTCAACTGACTGCTATGTACTTTATAGGAAAGAAGAAAATGTTTTATTAAAATACGTTTATTTATATTTGTATGGAAACATTAATATATTAGAAGAAGGATTTAGAGGGGCGGGGCTTAAACATACAAACCAGAAATATATAAAGAGTATTAAAATCCCTCTTCCATCAATGGAGATCCAAAAACAAATAGTCCAGGTCCTAGACCAGGCCCAGGTTCTTATAGACAAGAGGAAGGAACAAATTGAAAGCCTAGACCAATTAATAGAGTCTATATTTTATGACATGTTCGGCGACCCAGTAAGGAATGAAAAGGGCTGGGAGATTAAGGAAATGCAAAATTTAGGTAATGTGGGCTCTAGTAGAAGGGTGTATTTACCCGAATGTGTTGATGAGGGTATTCCTTTTTATAGGGGGCAAGAAATTTCAAGGTTAAGTTATGGAGAAGATCCTAATAACGAACTATTTATAACCTCTGAACATTATGAAGAATTAAAATCGAAAAGAGGAATTCCTAAGAAAGGGGATTTATTATTACCTTCAATATGTCCCGATGGAGATATATGGATGGTTGACACTGACGAACCTTTTTACTTCAAAGATGGTAGAGTTCTTTGGGTTGAATTAGGGGGTGATGATATTAATAATTTTTTTGTTAAATCAGCCTTAGCTCATGTTTTAAGGCGAAACTTCAAAGGTATCTCATCAGGAAGTACATTTGCAGAGTTGAAGATATTTTTATTAGAAAAGATAGCTATTCCAATCCCACCACTACCACTACAAAATGAATTCGCAAAAAAAATAGAAACCATAGAAAAACAAAAGGAACTCTTAAACAAGTCTCTAGAGCTAATGAAAGAAAACTATAAATCTATAATGGATAAGGCCTTTAAAGGTCAGTTATTTAACTAGGAGGTGGGCCTATGAAGTCAAACTTTTCTTATCTTAAAAAAGAAAGTAAATATGATTCTTTTGTGGAAGCTTGTATGGAGGCGGAAAAACTTATGCATGTTTCCTATTCAGCTTCAGCCACCTTTGCTCGTAGGGCTATGGAACTGGCCGTAAGGTGGATATATATATATGATGAAGCTCTGAATCTTCCCTATAATGATAGCTTTGCTGCTCTAATAAATGGATTAGACTTTAAGGCTATTGTAGGGGCTGAGCTTTACACTGCACTAAATTATACTAGGGAGCTGGGCAACAAAGCAGCCCATACAAATATGGATGTATCTAGAAGCCAGGCTATCCTATCTTTAAGGAATCTCTTTAATCTAACCCATTTTATAGACTATTGCTACTCTCAAGATTTTAAGGAAAAGACCTTTGACGAAGCTTTGCTAGGCTCCAATGACAAGCTAAAGAAAACTGTTAAGGAGCAGGAGGAATTTTTTGACATTCTCTCTAAAAAGGAGAAAAGCTTAGAAGAACTTATCAAGGAAAATCAAAGGCTTAGAGAAGAAAACAAAAAGGTCAGAAAGAGCCATGAAAGAACCAGATCTTATAGGGTGGATAGCCTATCAGAAGAAGAGACCAGGAAGGCCTACATAGACCTAGATTTAGAACTTAAGGGTTGGGAAATAGGGGAGAATTGCCTAGAAGAAGTAGAAGTTTCCCATATGGATAATGTCTCTGGTATTGGTTATGTAGACTATGTTCTCTATGGGAACAATGGTCAGCCCTTGGCTGTTCTTGAAGCTAAAAGAACTAGCTCTAGTCCCAAATTAGGAAAAGTTCAGGCGGAAATGTATGCAGATGCCTTGGAGATAGGGACAGGGGTCAGGCCTATAATCTTCTATACCAATGGAATAGACTATTATATATGGGATGATAGGGACTATCCTGAAAGAAGGATATCAGGTATTTATAGCAAGAAGGACCTAGAATCCTTAAACTTTATAAAAAACAATAGGACCTCTATTAAAAATCCCCTTATAAAAGATGAAATAACAAATAGGGATTATCAAAAGGAAGCCATAATAAGGACCCTAGAATCCTATGAAGAAGGCCATAGAAAGGCTCTTTTAGTAATGGCGACAGGGAGTGGTAAGACCCGAACTGCTATTTCCATAGTTGATATTTTAACTAGACATAATTGGGCTAAGAATATCCTATTTTTAGCAGACAGGACAGCCCTGGTCAAACAGGCTAGGGAAAGCTTTAATGAACACTTGCCTGAACTTTCCCTTTGCAATCTTTTAGACAATAAAGATGATGTAAATTCCAGGATGGTTTTTTCAACCTATCCAACTATTATGAATGCTATAGATGAGAAGAAGGGAAGAGATGGCAAAAGGATTTTTACCAATGGCCACTTTGATCTAATAATCCTAGATGAGAGCCATAGGTCTATCTATAAAAGATACCAGGATATATTTAACTATTTTGATGCTAAATTACTAGGCTTAACAGCCACTCCAGTTGATGAAATAGATAGGAATACCTATAGGGTTTTTGAACTAGAAGAAGGAAATCCAACTTTTGCCTATGATTTAAAAGAGGCTATTGAGGATGGGTATTTAGTTAATTATGAATTACCCCAGGTATCTGAAACCAAGATTATGAAGGAAGGAATCAGATATAAGGATTTGTCAGAAGAAGAGAAGGAAGAGTTTGAAAACACCTTTGACTCCTTTGAAGACATACCAAGTGAAAAGGTAAATAAAAGTCTTTTTAATATAGATACAATAGATCTAGTTATAAAGGACCTCATGGACAAGGGGGTCAAGGTTAAAGGAGGAGACAAGCTAGGCAAGACTATAATCTTTGCAGCCAACCAGGCCCATGCTGATTTTATAGTTGAGAGATTTAATGCCCTTTATCCAGAATACAAAGGAGGTTTTGCCCAGGCTGTTTACCATAAGATTGATTATGTGGATAATCTTATAGATAAATTTAAGGATAAGGAGTCTTATCCACAAATAGCTGTTTCAGTAGACATGCTAGATACAGGCATAGATGTGCCTGAACTAATAAACCTAGTCTTTTTCAAGAAGGTTAGGTCAAAGGCTAAATTTTGGCAGATGATAGGTAGGGGAACCAGACTCTGTGAAGATTTATTCGGTCCTGGTTTGGATAAAGATAAGTTTTTAATCTTTGATTACTACTACAACTTTGAGTTTTTTGAGATAAATAAAAGAGGACATGAGGGTGGAATCCAAAGATCTCTAACAGAAAATCTTTTTAATGTTAAAATTGATTTAATAAAGGCCTTAGAACATTTAGACTACCAAGAAGATGACTTTATAGAATATAGGCAGGCTCTAGTAGACAATATAGTCCTTTTAATCAAGGGAATAAATAGGGAAAGATTTAATGCCAGGATGAGACTGCATCTGATAGATAAATACTCAGATTCAAGAGCTTTTGGAAGCTTGGAAGAAATTGATACAAGAGATCTTAAGGATGAACTTTCACCCCTTATTATTTCTACAGATGATGATGAAATGGCTAAAAGATTTGACTATCTTATGTATTCTATTCAATGTGCTTATCTAGCTAGAAAACCTTTTTCCAAACCTAAGGCTAGGGTAAAAAATACTGCTAGTGACTTAGAGAAGAAAGGTTCCATAGTTCAGGTGCAAAAGAATAAGGACTTAATTTATCAATTGCAAGAGGATGAATTTTGGGATGAGGCTGACCTATTTGATTATGAAAGGGTTAGAAAGGCTTTAAGGGAGCTTATAAAGCTAATAGATAGGGAAAGGCAAGGAATCTATTATACAGACTTTAAGGATGAAGTTATTGGAGTTAAAGAAGGAAGTCCAATATATGATGTTAATGACCTAGAAACTTATAAGGAAAGGGTTCTGGCTTATTTTAAGGAATATAGAAATGATCTACCAATCTATAAACTTAGGAATAATAAAGAATTGAGCCAAGGCGACATCAAGTATTTTGAGAAGATTCTCTTTGAAGAATTGGGAGATAGAGAATCCTATAAAAAGGCATATGGGGATAAGCCTCTCTTGAAGTTTGTAGCTGAGATTACTGGCATGGATAGGGAAGCAGCCAACAAAGAATTTTCTAGGTTTTTGTCAGATGAAAGCCTAAACTCTAACCAGATAAATTTTGTTAATAACATCATTGATTATATTGTAAGGAATGGCTCTATTGAAAAAGAAGTATTACAGGAATTTCCTTTTAGTAAAAGTGGCGGGGTAATTAAATTATTTGATAAGAGGCTAGATTTGGCTAAGGATATTATTTCAACTATTGATAAGATTAATGGCAGGTTAATAGTTTAGGTGATAGAGGGGCCATGATAGAGGGGCCAGGTCTTCACATTTGACACATAACCAAAAAGACTATAAACTTATTTTATGGCTAGACCATTAAGAATTAATTTTGAAAATGCTGTCTATCACATCCTCTCTAGAGGTAACAGAAAAGAAAAAATCTTCTATAGTATGGAAGATAAATTAGTCTTCCAAAAAAAGATGAATAAGACCTTCCAAAAATATTCCTTTATTTGTTATGCCTATTGTCTAATGGATAATCACTATCATCCCTTTTTAAAAACTCCCAAAGCAAATTTAAGTCAAGGTATGCATTACCTTAATGCCAGTTATGCCAATTATTTTTCTGCCAAATACCGGCTTTCAGGGCCCCTATTTCAAGGACGCTACAAATCAATCTTAGTTGACCAGGACCAATATGCACTGGTGTTATCTGCCTACATACATCTCAATCCCTATAGAGCTAAAATAGAGGACTGGCTAAACTATCCAGCCAGCAGCCTTTTAGATTACTCAGATAAAAGAAAACCACTTATAGAAAATCTTAATACCCAATTTATCCTACAACAGTTTCATCCTCAGCTACGCCAATCACACAGATTGTACCTCCAATATATTCAAAATAACCTTAAGCTCAAATATCCACAGGAAGAAATAAAATACAGTATTGCCCTAGGTTCCGGAATCTTCTTAAAAAGGATAGAACAGTATATTTATTCTTATGGAAAAGACAGAGAAATCAAGGCAACTAATTCAATCTCACAATCAACTCCTTGAAAAGATTATTTCTTTGGTAAGTAATATATTTGGGATTTCCCCAGAAGATATATTGGTAAAACGAAAAGGTAACATTTACCGAACATTGGCTGTTTTACCTAATATATCGCCTAACACCTATCATTTAGAACACTTTGTGAATAGCATCTATCAATTATGTAATCGATTTTCCAAATAAATATGTATTCTAAATATATGGTTCTAAAAAATACTGAAAATAATCAGAGGCATCGGATTTTAAATAATTCTTTTCTTTGCTCACAAATTGTCAAATACTAATGATGTCAAAGGTCCGTTCCTTTAATGTTATTAAGCTGTCTTATTTCAAATAATAGCCAGGCACCTGTTAGTATGAATGCACCCAAATCAGACAGGGGAGCAGACCACCAAACACCATCCAACCCCTTGTAATAAGGGAGGATGATGAGCAACGGTATAAATATTAATACCTGTCTTGATAAGCCTAGTATGGTGGCTTGTTTTGCTTTTCCGACTGCCTGAAAATAACTGCTCCCTAACATTTGCACCCCTACCAGAGGAATAAATTTAAAAAATATTCCCATGCTGTATACCCCTGATGCAATTAATTCAGGATTTTTGTTGAACAGTCCGATTAATTGAGCCGGCCATATCCTCGAAACAGTATAACCCGCAATTATAATAGTTGTAGCTGAGCACGCCGCAGTTATTAGAGTTTCCTTAACTCGCTTATACTGTTCTGCACCTTTATTAAAGCCTAATATAGGTTGAGCACCCTGGGCAATACCCATTGCCGGCATTATTAAAAAAGTGGTGATACTCATAATGATACCTACTATTGCCAATGCCATATCACCTCCATACCGAGCCAGGCTTCGGTTAAGTATCAGTTGCTGAATGCTACTGGTTATCTGTATTACAAATGTGGGAATCCCTAACCTGATGATTTGTCTGATAATAGCTTTTTTTGGCTTAAGAAGTTTCATCCTGATTTTAATCGTGCTTTTCCCAAAAAGATAGTAGTAGAGTACCCAGCTGCTTGTTACGGCATAGGAGATAATAGTAGCTGCAGCTGCTCCCTTAATCCCCCATTTAAAAACAAATATAAATACATAATCGAGTATTATATTAGTTATTGTTCCAATCAACATTGTATTCATTGCTGTCTTAGGATTGCCTTCTGCACGAATAAAGTTATTCATACCTGTTCCAATTGCCAAAAATACACTTCCTGACAAAATAATCTTCATATAATCAAATGCATATGGCAACACCCTGGAACTAGCACCAAATAAAATCAAAACCTTTTTTAAAAATATTAACCCAAACACTGTCAATACAAGGCCAATAATGATAAAGAGCACCAAAGCATTATTGGCAATCTCTTCTGCTTCTGATTTTTTATTTTCACCAAGACGGATAGATATTAAAACAGTAGCTCCCATACCGATTAACATAATAAGGGCAATAAAGGTAGTTACTACAGGAAAACATATTGTAACTCCTGCCAGTCCTAAAGCCCCTACTCCTCGACCAACAAAAATACTGTCAACAATATTGTATAA
>LSQX01271602.1_pt1 | contig 15447 bp, 25 predicted proteins | sample 654561 | NCBI WGS metagenome assembly LSQX01 (sample SAMN04489861, study PRJNA283612) | anaerobic digester metagenome | isolation source: 4 biogas reactors fed with cattle manure at either 37C or 55C with and... | place: Denmark: Kongens Lyngby | collected 2014 | reverse complement strand
ATAAAGGAGGAACCACTATGATTCAGCCGCAAACGCGACTCAAGGTCGCTGATAACTCCGGCGCCAAGGAAATCATGTGCATCCGTGTTCTGGGCGGCTCGTTCCGCCGCAGCGGGTCTATCGGCGATGTGATCGTCGCCAGCGTGAAGTCCGCGGCTCCCGGCGGCACCGTAAAGAAGGGCGATGTCATCAAGGCAGTCATTGTGCGCGTGCACAAGTCCATGCGCCGCTCCGAAGGCAGCTATATCCGCTTTGATGACAACGCAGCCGTTATCATCAAGGATGATCACCAGCCTGTCGGCACCCGTATCTTTGGGCCGGTGGCCCGCGAACTGCGCGAGAAGGACTTCATGAAGATCGTTTCCCTCGCGCCGGAAGTACTGTAAAGGAGCATGGCGATGAAAGTACATGTAAAGACCAAGGATGAAGTCATTGTCATCTCCGGCAAGGACAAGGGTACCAAGGGCAAAGTGCTCGCCGTCAACCCCAAGAGCGGCCGTGTAACGGTCGAAGGCGTGGCGATGGTGACCAAGCATCAGAAGTCCCGTGCCCAGGGTCAGCCCGGCGGCATCATCCACAAAGAAGCCGCCATTGATGCCAGCAACGTGATGCTTGTCTGCCAGAAGTGCGGCAAGCCTTCCCGCGCCGGCGCGAAGGTGGATGACGGCAAGAAGACCCGCATTTGCAAAAAATGCGGCCAGCAGATTGACTAAGGAGGAGGAATAGCATATGGCAACGCGTTTAAAAGAAAAATACCTCGCCGAAGCTGTCCCTGCTCTTCAGCAGAAATTCGGCTATAAGAACCCCATGGAGATCCCGCGCCTGGAAAAGGTGATCATCAACATGGGTCTGGGCGATACCAAGGACAATGCCAAGGCGCTGGAAGTCGCCGTGGACGAGCTCTCACAGATCGCCGGTCAGAAACCCTTGATCACCAAAGCCAAAAAGTCCATCGCGAACTTCAAGCTGCGCGAGGGCATGAACGTTGGCGCGAAGGTCACCCTTCGCGGCATCCGGATGGAGGAGTTTGTTGACAAGCTGATCTCCATCGCCCTGCCCCGCGTGCGTGACTTCCGCGGCGTGAGCGCCAAGGCTTTTGATGGCCGCGGCAACTATGCCCTGGGTGTTCGCGAGCAGCTGATCTTCCCCGAGATCAATTATGATAAGGTAGACAAGATCCGCGGTATGGAAATGATTTTTGTTACGACCGCTAAAACGGATGAGGAAGCGAAGGAACTCCTAAGCCTCCTGGGCATGCCGTTTGCGCAGCAGTAAGGGAAGGGAGTAATATATGGCAAAGACAAGTATGAAGATCCGGCAGAGCCGTCCTGCCAAGTTTACCACCCGCGCTTATACGCGCTGCCGTCTGTGCGGACGTCCGCACTCCGTGCTGCGCCGCTACGGCGTGTGCCGTATCTGTTTTAGAGAATTAGCCCACAAAGGCGAGATCCCCGGCGTCCGCAAGGCCAGCTGGTGATGGAATGACGAGAAGGAGGTTCCAACATGATCGTAAATGATCCCATTGCCGATATGCTGACACGTATCAGAAATGCGCAGGTTGCCAAGCATGATTCGGTCGTCATGCCGGCCAGCAATGCCAAGAAGGCAATCGCAAAGATTCTGCTTGACGAAGGATATATCAAAACCTATGAGAAAATTGATGATGGCGTACAAGGCCAGATCAAGCTCACACTGAAGTATGTCAACGGCAAGCAGCAGCCTGTTATCGCAGGCCTCAAGCGCATCTCCAAGCCCGGTCTGCGTGTTTACGCTAAGTGCGAGGAGCTGCCGAAGGTGTTGGGCGGTCTGGGCGTGGCCATCGTGTCCACATCCCGCGGCTTGATGACTGATAAAAACGCTCGCAGCAACAATCTGGGCGGCGAAGTGCTTGCCTATATCTGGTAACCGACTGACGCATTGGAGGTAGAAGTATGTCTCGTATCGGAAAACTTCCGATTCCGGTTCCTGCCGGCGTGTCGGTAACGGTCGATGAACACAACATGGTTGTTGTCAAAGGCCCTAAAGGCACGCTGTCCCAGCAGGTTAACCCGGATATCAAAGTAATTCAAAACGATGGAGAGCTCTTGCTTGAGCGCCCCACCGATAATAAGCCCCACAAGGCCATGCACGGCCTGTACCGCTCCTTGCTCAACAATATGGTCGTGGGCGTGACCGCCGGCTTTGAAAAGGCTCTTGAGCTTGTCGGCACCGGTTACCGCGCCAGCGTTGACGGCAAGAAGCTGACCATGAATGTCGGTTATTCGCACCCCGTTGTGTTTGAAGCACCCGCCGACATCACCTTTGAAACTCCTGCCCCCACCCAGATCGTGGTAAAGGGCATTGACAAGCAGGTCGTCGGCAGCCTGGCCGCGGATATCCGCGGAACCCGTCCGCCGGAGCCCTACCTTGGCAAGGGTGTCAAGTACAAGGGTGAGCGCATCCGCCGCAAGGAAGGCAAGGCCGGTAAGTAATCGAAAGGGAGTGAACGCATATGTTCAAAAAGCGTGACAGGAACGAAGTACGCGTAATCAGGCATGCACGTGTCCGCAAAAAGATCAGCGGCACACCCGATATGCCGCGCCTGTGTGTCTATCGCAGCAACGCGAATATCTATGCCCAGATCATTGATGATACCAAGGGCGTGACATTGGTGCAGGCCTCCACAATGGACGCCTCTGTGAAGGGCACATTTGACGAGGCGAACAAGACTGCCGCCGCCAAGGCCATCGGCAAGCTCATCGGTGAGCGCGCTGTGGCTGCCGGTGTAGAAAAAGTGGTCTTCGACCGCAGCGGCTATCTGTACACAGGCCGCGTCGCTTCTCTGGCAGAGGGTGCCCGTGAAGCCGGGCTCAAGTTCTAAGTGAAGGAGAAGTAAGGCATGCAACGCAGAGAAGAACAGTCTGAGTTCAAAGAAAAATTGGTTGCTGTTAACCGCGTCGTAAAGACGGTTAAGGGCGGCCGTAACTTCCGCTTTTCCGCACTGATGGTCGTTGGTGACGGAGCAGGCCGTGTCGGTGCCGGTATGGGCAAAGCGGCGGAAATTCCCGAAGCGATCCGCAAGGGTGTGGAAGACGCCAAGAAAAACATGATCAACGTTCCGATCGTCGGAACCACCATTCCTCACCAATCCACAGGATACTTCGGGACCAGCAAGGTGGTTATGCTGCCTGCTGAGGAAGGCGCCGGCGTCATCGCCGGAGGCGCCGCCCGCGCGGTTCTCGACATGGCAGGGGTGAAGGATATCCGTGCCAAATCCTTTGGCACATCCAACCCCATCAACACCGTAAAGGCAACCATTGAGGGCCTCAAGCAGCTGCGTTCAGCAGAGCAGGTGGCCAAGATGCGCGGCAAAACGGTCGAAGAGATTCTGGGCTGAGGAGGACAATATGAAGTTACAAATCACGCTGACGAAGTCTCCGATCGCCTGCCTGCAAAAGCAAATCGGCACGGTGAAGGCACTGGGCCTTCGTAAGATCGGCCAGACTGTGGTCAAAGAAGACAATGCTGCGGTTCGGGGACAGATCTTTCGCGTTCAGCACATGGTCAAAGTGGAAGAAATCAAGGAATAAGGAGGACGTCCTCATGAAACTGCACGAGTTGAAACCGGCAATCGGTTCCACGACTGCTCCGAAGCGCCTTGGCCGAGGCGTAGGTTCCGGACTTGGCAAGACCTCAGGCAAGGGTCACAAAGGTGCCAAGGCCCGCTCCGGAGGCGGAAAAGGCCCCGGATTTGAAGGCGGCCAGATGCCCTTGTATCGCCGTATCCCCAAGAGCGGCTTCACCAACATCTTTGCCAAAGAGTTCGCGACGATTAACCTGTCTGAGCTTGAGCGCTTTGAAGACGGCACGACTGTTACCGTGGCGCTCCTCAAGCAGCATGGTCTGGTGAAACAGATCAAAGATGGCGTCAAAGTACTTGGCGGCGGCGAACTGACCAAAAAGCTGACAGTGCAAGTTGATCGCTTTACCGCCTCTGCGAAAGAGAAGATTGAGGCGCTCGGCGGGAAAGCCGAGGTGATCTGACATGTGGGAGACGCTGCGCAACGCATGGAAGGTTCCGGAGCTGCGAAAGAAGCTGCTGTATACCTTGATGATGCTGGTTATTTACCGTCTGGTCAGCGTCGTGCCGGTCCCCGGCATCAATGCCGCGGTGGTTCAAGAGGTTTCCAAGCAGTTTGATATGCTTGGGCTGGTCAACATGATGACCGGCAACGCGTTTAACCAAATGACCATCATGGCAATGGGTATTACCCCCTACATCAACGCAAGCATCATTATCCAGCTGCTGCAGATCGCCATACCGGCGCTGGAGCGGATGGCCAAAGAGGGCGGTGAAGAGGGGAAAGCCAAGCTTACCCGCATTACACGTTATGCTACCATTGTTCTCGCTGCCCTTCAGGCCATCGGCATCATTGCCGGCCTGAACAGCGCGACCACCCAGGGCGGTGTGCGCGTGCTGATGGAAACCTACAATAACTTCTGGGGTCTGCTCTCCATCGGCATCATCATGGCCGGCGGTACAGCCCTCGCGATGTGGATCGGTGAGCGCGTAACTGCCAACGGGATCGGGAACGGTATCTCGCTGCTGATTTTCGCGGGTATCATCTCCAACCTCTTCAACGGCATTCTGCTCGCCTTCACCGACGCTCTGGGCTTCACAGCCTACACCGGCGCGGGCAGCCCGGTGGTCAACTTCCTGATCTTGATCGTTACGGCCCTTGTGATCATTACAGTTGTCACCTTCGTTGATCTGGGCGAACGCAGGATTCCCGTACAATACGCCAAGCGCGTTGTCGGCCGCAAGATGTACGGCGGACAGAGCACGCACATTCCGCTGAAGGTCGTTTCCGTCGGCGTGCTGCCTCTGATCTTTGCCTACAGCTTCATGGCCTTCCCCGGCACGATCATCTCGATGTTCGGTACCAGCTCCGGCGCGTACCGCTGGTGGAATGCCTACATGCATCCGCAAGCGCCGCTGTACCTGGTTGTGACTGCGCTGCTTATCATTGCGTTCAGCTACTTCTACTCGTCCATCAGCTTTAACCCGCAGGATATCGCCAAGAATATCCAGCAGCAGGGCGGCAATATTCCCGGCATTCGCTCGGGCAAAAACACCGTGGATTACCTGGCGCGCACGACCAACAGGCTGACCCTGTTCGCAGCTCTGTTCCTGGCCGTTCTGGCGACCATTCCCTCGCTGCTTTATATGTGGCAGAGCGTGCAGATTCCCTTTGCCGCCTCTTCCATGCTGATCGCGGTGTCTGTCGCGCTTGAAACCGTCCGTCAGATTGAGGCGAACCTGGTCATGCGCAACTACAAGGGATTCCTATAAGCAAGACAGGCTCTTGTGACGAATGAGCAATTTCCCCCTCTGCCTTCCGGGCAGAGGGCGGAAATTTGAGGTAAAAGCATGAATTTGATCTTCCTAGGCCCTCCCGGCGCGGGTAAGGGTACCCACGCCATCAGGCTGTCCCAGCAGCTGAATATCCCCCAGATCTCTACGGGTGATATGCTGCGCAGCCACGTGAAAGAACAGACTCCTCTTGGACTGGAGGCTAAGAAATACATGGATGCCGGCGAGCTTGTGCCTGATGATGTCATCATCGGCATGGTCAAGGTTCGCCTGCAGGAGCCTGACTGCAAAAGCGGCTATATCTTTGATGGTTTCCCGCGCACTGCGGCGCAGGCCGAGGCGCTGGGCAACTTTGCCCAAATCGACGCGGTGCTCAACCTGATCGTTTCTGATCAGGTGATCATTGATCGGCTCAGCGGAAGGCGTGTCTGCCCCGATTGCAACGGCACCTTCCATACCAAGTATCTTGAGGACAAGAATGTATGCCCCGCTTGCGGCGGCAAGCTGATCCAACGCAAGGACGATGAGGCGCAGACTGTGCTGAACCGTCTGGAAGTGTACCGCCGCCAGACAGAGCCGCTGATCGACTACTACGCAAAAAAGGGCTTGCTGCGCGACGCGAACGGAGAAGGCGGCCTGGATGAAAACTACGCGGAAGTTCTGGAGGCTCTGGGTATTCAATGATCACCCTGAAAAATCCGGCACAGATCGCGAAGATGCGTTCGGCAGGTCATCTGCTCTACGATATTCTTCAAAGCATCCGTGAAGTGATCAAGGCGGGGGAAAGCACCGTCGCGATCGACGCCTATGCCGAGGAAAAGATCAGGCGGGCCGGGGCAATTCCCTCCTTCCTGAATTACCAGGGCTTTCCCAAATCCATCTGCGCATCTATTGACGATGAGGTGGTGCACGGCATTCCCTCTGACGGGGTGGTCCTTTCAGAAGGCAGCATTCTGTCAATAGACTGCGGGCTCATCCTGGATGGCTGGCAGGCGGACAGTGCTTTTACCATCGCTATTGGCGAAGTCACCCCCCAGAAAGCTGAGCTGATCCGCGTGACGGAGGAATGCTTCTTCAAAGGAGCGGCCGCCGCTCTTGACGGCAACCGTATCGGTGATATTGGCCATGCTGTTCAGAAACTGGCGGAATCCCATCATTTCGGCGTTGTGAGGGAGCTGACCGGCCATGGCATCGGCCGCAACATGCATGAGGATCCTTCCGTTCCCAACTATGGCCTCCCTGGCCACGGCACCAGGCTGAAGAACGGCATGGTGATCGCGATTGAGCCGATGATCACGCTGGGCAGCTATCGCGTGATGGAGATGGCGGACGGCTGGACCATTAAAACGGTTGACGGATCCGCCTGCGCTCATTACGAACACACAGTCGCGGTCACACCCCAGGGGCCTGAGCTGCTCACTTTCCCCGGATATCGTTTTCCGGGTTAAGGGAGGAAGATATTGAAGGCACCTTTAAGCGAAGGAATTGTCGTTATTTCACAAAAAGGACGTGACAAAGGCCATTCCTTTATGATATTATATCAGTTGGACGCTGATTTCGTGCTGATTGCCGACGGAAGCACCCGGAAGCTTCAAAAACCTAAGAAAAAGCGCCGCAGGCACCTTATTTCTACCAGCAATGAGTTTCCTCAGCTGGCGGAGAAGTACACAGAGGGAAAACTGACGGACAGCGATCTGCGCAAGGCGCTGGACAGATTGTCCGCAAAAAATCCCGACGCAGCCGATAAGGAGGATTCAGTGTTTGGCCAAAAGTGATGTCATTGAAATCGAAGGAAAGGTTGTCGACGCGTTACCCAACGCTATGTTCCTGGTCGAACTGCCCAACGGGCACCAGATCATGGCACATATCTCCGGAAAGATGCGCATGAACTTTATCCGCATTTATCCGGGTGACAAAGTCACCATCGAACTATCACCTTATGACCTGACCCGCGGCAGAATCACCTGGCGCAGTAAATCTTGATGCTCGCTGCCTAAGGCAGCTGATTTGAGGAGGTATATCCCATGAAAGTTCGTCCTTCAGTTAAGCCCATGTGCGAAAAGTGCAAGATCATCAAACGCAAAGGCAATGTGATGATCATCTGTGAGAACCCCAAGCACAAGCAGAAGCAGGGCTGATTATTCTTTAATGATAAGCCGTGCGGGCGGCTGCCTCCTGCCATGCAGGGGGACTGCGCGGTCAATCATATAGACCGTCCCATCAGGGCGCGGTCAACATTCATTCTTACCTACGAAATATGTGGAGGTGTATCCAACAGATGGCACGTATATCCGGCGTTGATCTGCCAAATGAAAAGCGCGTTGAAATCGGGCTTACTTACATCTTTGGTATCGGCCTTAAGACTTCACAGACGATTCTGGCCGATACTGAGATTGATCCGAACACCCGAGTAAGGGATCTTTCCGAAAACGACATCAGCAAACTGCGTGATTATATCGAACATCATGTCAAGGTCGAAGGCGACCTGCGCCGTGAGATTTCGCTTAACATCAAGCGCTTGGTTGAGATTGGCTGCTATCGCGGTGTCCGTCACCGTCGCGGGCTGCCTGTGCGCGGGCAGAATACCAAGCAGAATGCCCGTACCCGCAAAGGCCCCAAGAAGCAAGTAACCGGCAAAAAGAAAGCAGCAAAGTAAGCGTTTTGATGTTGTAGGCGTCATCGCCTACGGAAGGAGAATCTATGGCACCCAAAGCATCGCTTAAAAAAGTATCGCGCAAGCGTCGCGAAAAAAAGCTCGTAGAACGGGGCATCGTGCACATCCGTTCTTCATTCAATAATACAATCGTCACGATCACCGATGTGGCCGGCAATGCGCTCAGTTGGTCATCCGCCGGCGGCATGGGTTTTCGCGGCAATAAGAAATCCACCCCCTTTGCGGCCCAGATGGCGGCGGAAACAGCAGCCAGAGCGGCGGCTGAGTTCGGCCTCCGCACGGTGGATGTGCTGGTGAAGGGCCCCGGTTCGGGCCGTGAAGCCGCCATCCGTTCCCTGCAGACAGCCGGGCTTGAAGTCAGCATGATCAAGGACGTTACGCCTATTCCGCACAATGGCTGCCGTCCGCCAAAACGCAGAAGGGTGTAAGGAGGGAAAGTAAATGGCAAGAAATACTTCGCCGATTGCGAAGAAATGCAAAGCACTGGATATCTCTCCCGCCGTGCTCGGCTACAGCAATAAGAAAACGACCCGCAATCCCGGCGGCGATCGCCGCAAGAAGGTCAGCGAGTACGGCTCGCAGATGAAAGAAAAACAAAAGGTCAAGTTTGTTTATGGCGTGCTTGAGCGTCAGTTCCGCCGCTATTATGAGCGTGCTGTTGGCATGCGCGGCGTTACCGGCGACAACCTCATGCAGCTGCTTGAGTGCAGGCTTGACAACGTGATCTACCGGCTTGGCTTTGGCAAGTCCCGCCGTCACGCGCGCCAGCTGGTTAACCATGGTCATTTCCTTGTGAATGGCAAAAAGGTTGATATTCCTTCCTACACGGTCGAAGTGGACGATGTTATTACTATCCGTCAGCAGAGCCGTGAGATGGCGCACTTCAAAGCGCTTCGTGAAGGCGGATTCAACATTGTGCCCAAGTGGCTGACGTTGAACGCGGATGAGCTGAAGGCGACTGTCGCCGCTCTGCCTGCCCGCGAAGATATCGACTTCCCGCTGCAGGAGAACATGATCGTTGAGTTCTACTCCCGCTAATCCATGACGTCAGAGTCAACTACTACGGACAGCAGATTAGCAAGAGGAGGAAGAGAAGCTGTGATGGTAGATATTGAGAATCCCCGTATCGAACGCAGCGGCAGCCAGGATGAGTTCTATGGCCGGTTTGCGGTAGAGCCGCTTCAGCGTGGCTACGGCCATACGCTTGGCAATGCTCTGCGCCGCGTGCTGCTCAGCTCCCTGCAGGGAGCCGCCGTTACCAGCATTCAGATCGAAGGCATTCAGCACGAGTTTTCCACGATTCCCGGGGTGAAGGAAGATGTGACGGAGATCATCCTGAACATCAAGGAGCTGACGCTCCGCTCCTATTCGGATGAGCCCAAGGTCGTTGAGATCAATGTGACCGGGCCCAAGGTTGTGACCGCGGCAGATATTCGTGTAGACAGCGATGTTGAGGTGGTCAACCCTGAGCTTCACATTGCCAGCCTTGGCAAGGACGCCAGCCTGCGCATGTGGCTGACAGTTCAGCGCGGCAGCGGTTATGTGCCTGCCGACAAGAACAAGCAGACCCCGGCAGTTATCGGCCTCATCCCGATCGATTCGATTTATACCCCGATCCGCAAGGTCAACTATACGGTTGAAAACACCCGTGTAGGCCAGATTACAGACTATGACAAGCTGATTCTGGAGATATGGACCAACGGAAGCCTCTATCCGGAGGAAGCCGTGGGAATGGCTGCCAAGCAGCTGACAGAGCAGCTGGCTCTGTTCACCCGCTTGACGGATCACCCGGTCATGCCGGCCGCCAGCGAAAGCGAAGCGGGATTGGCTGGTAAATCGGTCGATATGACGATTGAGGAGCTTGATCTCTCCGTCCGCGCCTTTAACTGCTTAAAGCGGGCCGGCATCAATACGGTCAGCGAGCTGGTTCAGAAGGATCAGGAAGAGATGATGAAGGTTCGCAACCTAGGCAAGAAGAGCCTTGAAGAGGTCGAGCAGAAGCTCGAGTTGCTGGGCTTGTCTCTGCGCCAATCTGAAGAATAAACCACTGCCCACCCGGGCAAAGGAGGAATATCCCCATGGCTGTACAACGTAAACTTGGCATGAGAAGCGATCAGCGTCAAGCCTTGCTGCGCAACCAAGTGACCAACCTCTTATGGTATGGCCGCATTGAAACGACCTTGGCGCGCGCCAAGGAAGTGCGCAGCATAGCGGAACGTCTGGTTACTTTGGCCATTCGTGAGCACGGCAACACTGTCGCCGCTACGAAAGAGTATCACAACGATAAGGGACAGATCGTTAGCCTTGATGTGGTGAACGATACCCCCAGCAAGCTTCATGTCCGCAGGCTGATGATGGCTTATCTCTACGAGATGCCCCATGCCCGCCTGGATGATGAGACCAAGAAAGAGTACCGCGAGCGTACAAAAGAGAACAATCATCCTCTTATCGAGAAGATGTTCCGTGAGTACGGACCCAAGTATGCGAAGCGCAACGCGGAAAAGAACTCCGCCGGCGGCTATACCCGCATCTACAAGCTTGGGCCCCGCCGCGGCGACGCAGCTGAGCGCGTGCTGATCGAAATGGTTTGATCCGGTCAAGGTTAATTCAATTTGCAAAAAGTGCCGTCCCCGGCACTTTTTGCTATTCTCGCATCCATAAATAGGGTATACTGTTTCTAACAGGCGGAAAGGATGAGCGTGTGCGGAGGGTAGCGGTTTTTGCTGGAGCTTTCGATCCGATTCATGAGGGACATATCAGCGTCTTGAACGCGGTTATGTCTTTGGGGAAGGCTGATGAGATCATTCTGCTTCCCAGTATCGCGCCGCCCTACAGAAAACCTGTCATCCAGGCCAAACCGCTCCGTGAGCTGTGCAAGACAGCGATCCGCGATTTGACAGGTGTCCGCCTGGCGGATGAAAAGCCGCTTAAATCAGGGCAGAGCATCATAGAAGCCATCAAAGCGATCAAGGCAAAGTCCGGGGAAACAGAGTACCTGTATATTGTAGGCGCTGATAAGCTGGCCGGTCTTTTGCACTGGTCCAAAGTGCCTAAGCTGTTTCGGCTCTGCCGCTTCCTCGTTTACCCAAGGGCAGGATATGAGGCCGGCGAAATTATCCGTTTTGCCTCAACCCATGGATTGAAGGCTGAGCTGCTGGATATGCCGGAGGTTAATATATCCTCCGCGATGGTGCGGGAGGAGCTCAATAAGCTCAGTGACGCGCCGGGCATGCTTGACAGGGAAACAGCCCGTCTGATCGCGCTGCAAGGCTTGTACCAGACACCTTACGCTGTTATGATGAAACCCTATGTGAGCCAGAGGCGCTACGCGCATACCCTTGGGGTTCGTGATCTGGCGGTTGAGCTGGCCTATGAGCATGGTCTCCCGATGCAAGCCGCGGCCGCGGCCGCTCTGCTGCACGATTGCGCCAAGGAAATGAAGCTTGGCATGATGCAGGCCATGGCGGACCACTATCAGCTGTGTGAGTATCCGGGGGAAATGGAAAGCAACGCGCTGCTGCACGGTAAGATCGCCGCGGTATTCGCGGCAAGCAAGTACAATGTACACGACCCGGATGTGCTCAATGCCATCCGCTATCACACGACCGGCAGGCCAGGCATGTCGCCGCTGGAATTATGTGTCTTTGTGGCTGATAAAGCCGAGAAGGGACGAAAGTCTTATCCGGGTCTTGATGAGATCAGGCTTCTGATGCACCGTGATTTGGAGGCGGCCGCGCTGTTCTCCATGCGCAGTACCAGAAAGTATGTGGCCATGATGGGTCAGGCATACAGCGAAGAAACGGACGCGGCGATCGATTATTTGGAACATGACCGCTTGTTAAGCCGATAAATGAGGAGGACAAGAATGCAGGGAGCAGATTTAGCCAGGAAAATTGCGCAGCTTTTATATGACAGAAAGGCGAGGGATATTCTCGCACTCAAGGTTGATCATCTGATGGTGATCACGGACTATCTGGTTCTGGCCACCGGCTCCAGCGCTTTGCAGACCCACGCTCTGATGGATCATCTGGATCAGGAGCTGAGCGCCCTGGGCGTTCAGCCCCGCCGTATTGAAGGACAGCAGGCCGCCCGCTGGATCGTGATGGACTATGGGACTGTGATTGTTCATATTTTTCATCCGGAAGATCGGGAGTTTTACAGGCTGGAGAGGCTGTGGTCGGATGGCAGCAACCGCCTTGTCCTGCCTTTTGAAGAAGAAGGGAAAGACGATCAAGCCTGATGAGCATCCAGCTGTATGTATACAAGCGTAATTTCGACGTGCAAAAAGCGGAACGCTATTTCAAGGAGCGGAAGATCCCATACCAGGCCGTCGATTTGAAAAAGCACCGCCTGGGCCGCCGTGAGCTGGAGCTGTTTGCCCGGGGCAGGGGCGTAAAGGGCATCATCAACATGGAAGATGAAGCAGTCAGATCCCATCCCATCGCTTACGCGCCAAATGAGCAGATCATGCTTGACTACCTGATGGAGAATCCGCAGTTTTTGATCAGCCCGATCATTCGAAACGGGCAGAAGGTCGTGGTTGGCTTTGAAGAAGCTGCCATACAAAGCCTGTACGCGGTCTGATCCTGTCTGAAAAACTGAACCTGGCACGCTCTGCGTGTTTAAAATAATCACAATGGAAAGGAAAGGCACTATGAAGAAACTTGTCATCGGGTTGGTTGTGGTAGCTCTTGCGCTGGCTGTGGTTCTGGGGGTTCAGGTCGGGCAGGGGAACAAGCTGAGGGCTGAGATCGAGGATCAGCGCGCGAAGGTCGCGGCGCTTGAACCCGTCTCCGCTGAGGCTGAAGAACTTAAAAAGCAGGTAACGGCTCTGACGGAGGAAAAGGAAAAAGCTCTTCAGGAAGCCGAAGCCGCCGCGAAGGCGCTGACTGATGAGCGCGACGCGCTTGCCGCAGAGGCAGAAGCCGCTAAAGGCAAAGCGACGGAGCTGGAACAGCAGATAAAGGCCGCACAGGATCAAGCCTTGACCGTCAGCGGGGAGCGCGACGCTCTGGCTGTAGAAACGGAAGCAGCCAAAGGCAAGGTGACTGAGCTTGAAAAGCAGCTGAAGGCTGCTCAGGACGAGCGTCTTGCCCTCGTAGGGGAGCGTGATACGCTGAGCGTAGAGTCTGAGGCCGCCAAGGGAATGGCAACTGAACTTGAAAAGCAGCTGAAAGACGCCCAGGATCAGTTAACGGCCCTCACCGGCGAGCGCAACGCTTTGACCGCTGAGGCGGATACGGCCAAGGGCAAGGTGAGCGAGCTTGAAGGGATGCTGAAGGCCGCGCAGGATGAAGCATTGGCCGCTGCCGGACAGCGTGATGCCCTGACCGCTGAACTTGCCGCCGCTCAGAAAAATCAGGAGGATCTGACGGCCCAGATTGCCGCTCTCAACGATCCCAAGATCGCGGAAGGTCAAAGCAAGCTGGAAGCCGATTATTCCGCCCTGCTCTCTCAGGTCAACGATCTGACACAGAAAGATCAGGAAACCGCCAAGAAGCAGGCAGAGCTTGAAACGGCTGTGAAAACCGCGCAGGGCGAAGTTCTGGCGCTGCAGGAAACCGTTAAGGCAGCTGAAGCGGCCAGGGATGAGGCCCTTGCGAAGCTTGCAGCGGCAGAAACCGCCGCGGCAGGCATGAAGGCTGAGCTGGAAGGCAAACTGGCCGAGGCATTGGCCGCCGCAGCCGTCACGCTTGAAGGACAGCTGGAACTGACGCTGGAAGAGCTGGCCAAGTATAACGGCAAGGATGGCCAGCCCGCCTATATCGCCGTAGACGGTATCATTTATGATGTAACTGACAGCCGCGCCTGGAAAAACGGCATGCATAACGGCTTTGAAGCAGGCAAGGATCTGACGGAAGAGATCAAAACAGTTTCTCCTCACGGGATCGGCAAGCTTGAAGGCATCACGCAGGTCGGCAAACTGAAAGCAGAGTAAAGATAATCTATACCAATCAATCATTGCAAAACGAAATGCCGGGCAATCGCCCGGCATTTCGTTTTGCTTAATTCCTAACTTTTCGAATTAAGTAATAGTGATACCTAACTCCGTTAGCAAAGCAAGTGACTTCTTGGAAATCTCCGATGTCTGCCAGGTATCGGAGATTTTGATTTTGTGGATATAGTTCAAATGGGATATCAGGTCAGCGATAGAGAACCTGGATAAAAGCTTTTTATCGCGCAGAAGGTTGTAAAGCTTATAGCAAAGAAGCAGGGATATATGGTTGATGAAAGCCCAGCCTTCCATTGCGGTTTGGCTTTGCAGATAACTTTTATCCTGATCCATCAGGTTCTTTAAGAAATCGAAAGTTTGTTCGATGTTCGTGCGTTGTTTATACAGGCAGTATACCTCTTGAGGAGAAAGATTGAGGTTGGTCTTCAAAGCGATGGTGCCGAACTTGAATTGTTTATCAAGCAGGCTGCTGTCTGTATAGTTCTCAATCTTCTTTTCGATCCTGAGACAATAGTCTTTCTCCTCCTGCGCGCGCAGTTCACTGTCCAGGAAATAGCATATCCCGTCACCGGAATAGTACCAGATCGGACGGGTGTTAAACATGAAATGCCCATCGAAGTCCGCCTTGTTGCCCGACTCAAACCTGGTATGGCTGTATGCCTCGCTGTTCCTTCTGAGCGGCACGATATATCTCAAACCTGCGCTCTCCAGCAGTTCAAAGTTTTCCTTTGAGCCAAAGCCCTTGTCGGCCACTATCGTCATGTCCTTTATACCGCTTTCTTCGATACAGAGCTTGAAAGCAGTGACATCTCTGACATTCCCCGCTACGATTCTGTAGTATGCCGGCTGATTTGATTCAACAGAGAAGGCGTAGAGCAAGTTTACCTGCGGGTCATATTGGCGATGAGCATTATATCCAACTCTATTATGCTCCATTTTCTCCGATTTCGATATGATCGACGTGCCGTCAAACAGTATATGCTCAGTTCCGCTCATAAACGCCTTCATGAACTCTGCAATAGCCGGGCGGTCGTCTCCCAGCCGCTGCAAAAAGCTGCTCATGCTTTTTCCGCCCATCTTGAGCCCGCTGAATAAGACAGAAAGGTATGAATGCGAGTACTCGGCCTCAAGCCGCTTGAATGGGTGACTGTGCAGAAGCCTGAGGGCTGCTGCCGTGAATATGGTCTCAGCGGACGGGCCGAAGTGCTCACGGAGCTTTTCAAGTATCTCAGCTCCCACTTGAGACGCAAGCAAAGCGCCGCCGTAATGCAAAACGAGCGGAGGATCTGCATCTATCCTTGTCATGCGTTCCACTTTTGGTATAAGTCCGGACTCGGTTATGCGGCCGATGTAAGACTTGGTGATTTTCTTTGCTCGCTTTTTCTCCTTGTCCCATTGAGAAGTCACTTCGTAGAGATAATAGTTGTTGCCGATTTTTGAGATATTAGTGCCTGGTCTTTTCTCTTT
>LSQX01065552.1_pt1 | contig 15447 bp, 8 predicted proteins | sample 654561 | NCBI WGS metagenome assembly LSQX01 (sample SAMN04489861, study PRJNA283612) | anaerobic digester metagenome | isolation source: 4 biogas reactors fed with cattle manure at either 37C or 55C with and... | place: Denmark: Kongens Lyngby | collected 2014 | reverse complement strand
TGCAGATCTCTTCGGGAAATTTTCACAAGTAGACAGGAGGCGACCATGCCAAAGAAACCAGGATCACATCATGTTGTACCCAACGCCGACGGCGGCTGGGACGTCAAGAAAGACGGCGCGACCCGTAGTAGCGGCCACTTCGACAAGAAGCAGGATGCCGTTGATGCCGGGCGCAAGATCAGCCAGAACCAAGGCACCGAGTTCTACATCCACGGCAAGGATGGGAAGATCCAGAACAAGGACAGCCACGGGAATGATCCGTATCCGCCGAAGGGGTGATGCCTGGGCCAATTCGATTCCCGCTTTGGGAACCGAACCGGCGTCCGAAAACCGGATTCGAAGTTGTTGCGGCTCGACGCCAGGTATCCGGTTTTACTGCAAACCCGTCACCCTCGTCCGGTGCCGGGAAATCAGGGGAGAAAATCGTTTCTCTGGTCGGGTTGTCGGGAAGTGGTTGTGCGAGATGACTTCGGCGTTTATTATCAAGGAGTTACGAGGAGCGCGGGCTTTGAGACTGTTTTGCGGTAGGTCGACGCACCCTCCACCAATTTGTTTTCCCATCCCACCCGCCCCCAGCCCCTCCGGCTGCCGGGCGGGTTCTTTGCTTTCGACACTAAACGCTTGAGTTTAGCCCCCCATCAATGTAGTTTAATATCGTTAACTTTGTGGCCCGCTGTCTAGTTGCAGGGCCTTATGGAACTTGTGTTGCATGGATAGGCTACAACAAGAGTGACCGATGAGTGAAATGACAGCCAAACGGGGTTTCCCCGGAAGTAAGTGGTGGAAAATCGATTTCCACGCACATACCCCTGCGTCAGACGGGTACGGCAAGGGAAATGAGACCTGCAAAAACATAACCCCTGAAGAATGGCTCCGGAAAGCCATGGAAGCCGAACTTGATTGCGTGGTGGTAACAGATCACAACTCGGGCGGCTGGATTGATGTGTTAAAGGCTAAAAACGAGGAGCTTCGCAACACAAAGCCTGACTGGTACAGGGAGTTGACCATTTTTCCGGGGGTCGAGATCACGGTTGCCGATAGCACCCGCCGCGTCCATCTTCTGGCGGCATTCGATCCAAGTTGTGACAGCCAAAAGGTGACCGGCGTTCTGGGGGCATGCGGAATCACAACCGGTCATGGTGACGATAAGAACACATCTACAACTACAGGTTTTGGCGACACAGTTCGGGAGATTAACGATGCAGACGGGGTTGCCATTCCTGCCCACGTTGACGGATCAAAAGGCTTGCTTGAAGACGTTGATACCCTCACACCCGAACTCGAGAAGAGCTTGAAAGCAGTCTCGGCTGCGGAATTTTGTGAACTTCACAAATTTGATGACGCGGAACACAACTTGAAAGAGGCGGTCAACCGTCTTGCAAAGGTAGCCGGATCCGACGCTCATACACCAGAGGAGATCGGGCGGCACTTCAGTTGGCTCAAAATGAGCCAGCCTTCGATCAATGGATTGCGTCTGGCATTGCTGGATCACGAGGTTTGCGTAAAAAACCAAACCGAAAACCCTAACCACCATCCAGACGCCTTCTTATCCCTGTTGACCATCAAGAACATGCGTCACTGCGGCCGTATAAGTGATCGGCCTTTCGTTATCCGGTTACACCCTCATTTTAATGCTATCATTGGCGGGCGTGGCACCGGAAAATCAACCGTTCTCGAATCTATCCGTATCGTTACCCGGCGCGATCAGGAACTGGTGAACGAAGCCCCCAGAACAAAGGAAGAACTGGATAGGTTCATGAAGCTGTCGCAGTACAAGGGCGTCATGCTGCAAGAAACGGAAATCCTGCTGGAGTTTCACAGACGGGGCAAGGAATACCAACTGCGCTGGAGATTTGATGGCGAAGGCGCAGTATTGAACGAGAAAACTGGTTCCGAGTGGCAGAAAGTCGAATCCGGCGACATCAGGGAACGGTTCCCCATTAGTATTTTCAGCCAGAAGCAGATCAACGAGCTTGCCTCAAACCCACGGGGCCTGCTGGAGGTCATTGACCGCTCGCAGGAGGTGAATCGGGGAGAATGGAAATCGCGCTGGGAAAGCGCCAAAAGCCAGTTTCTGCAATTGAGGGAACGCAGCAGAGAGTTGCTGCGGCAACTGGAGGGCGAATCCCAAATTCGCGTCCGGTTGAAGGATGTTGAAAACGATCTGAAGCAATACGAGGAAAGAGGCCATGGTGCAATACTGAAGAAGTATCAGAGGCGAAGCCAGCAAAAGAATGGCCTTCCTGATGATCAGGCTTTTGATGACCTCGCATCCGGCCTGCGTGAGTTGGCTTCCGAAGCCGGACTGTCCGACTTTCCAGCCCATTTGTTCGACGAGGATGACGAAACCACTGTGGAGATAAAGGCCATTCATGAACAAGCCGCACTGGAGCTGAAAAAGGTTGGACAAGCGCTAGTCACGCTCGCGGACAATGTAGATGCATTGAAGAAGAAGAGAGAAAAGCAGGTTGCTTCCAGCAAATGGCACAAGGACGTGCAGGATAGCATTGCCGGCTATGATGCGCTGGTCAAGGAATACGAGGCAAAGGGGAGTCCTCTCAGCATTTCCGCTTATGGGGAATGGGTGCAAAAGCGTAACCTTTTGCAGCAGCAATTGAAGCAAATGGATTCTGTCCGCAAGGAAACCGAAACAACAGAAGGGCAAATTGCGGACTGCCTTGCCACTCTCCAGGAATTGCGCAACGAGCTGCTCGAAAAGAGAAAATGTTTTATCGACAAGGTAATTGGGAATAGCTCATTTGTCCGCATGGATTTGGTTCAGTATGGCGACGCAAGCACCTTGGAAGATGAATACCGCTCGCTGCTTAACCTTGAGGAAGGAAAGTTTGCAAGTTCAGTATATGATCAAGACATCGAAACGGGCCTTCTCTGGGATCTTGGCGCATGGGAAAGGAACGGGACACCCGAAACAGACTTGCCGCAGCTCGTTTCGCAGCTTAAAGCCAGAACGCTTGATATTGCCCAAGGACGGGCTTCCGGCAATCATGGTGCATTTGACAACCGGCTAAAGAGGCTATTCGAGACACAACCTGCTGTTTTCGATCAACTTGATGCCTGGTGGCCGGAAGATATGTTGCGGGTCAAGTATTCAAGAGACCCTTCTTCCGGCAAATTCGACGATCTGGAAAAAGGGTCTGCCGGTCAGAAGGCGGCGGCGATTCTTGCCTTCCTGCTGAGCCATGGCAACGAGCCAATAATTATTGATCAGCCGGAAGATGATCTGGATAACGCGTTGATCTATGATCTTGTAGTTAGTCAGATTCACGAGAACAAAGCCAGACGTCAGCTTGTTATCGTGACCCACAACCCAAATATCGTCGTAAACGGGGATGCCGAGCTTGTACATGTGTTGAAGTATGAAGGAGGCCAGATACAGATTGCCCAACAAGGCGGCATTGACGAATCGAAAATCAGTGAGTCGATCTGCGACATCATGGAAGGCGGTCGTCAAGCGTTTGAGAAGCGTTACAACCGCATGAAACAGGGGTTTAACCATGTTTAAGACCACCGAAGAATTGTTAAGGCAAATCCGGCTAGGCGAGGATTCATCGCTGGAGCTGAAGGATCTAAGGTACAAGGGGAATCAGGTTAACGCGCCCCACCGCAACAGCATGGCGGACGATATGGCGTCGATGGCGAACACGGCAAATGGTGTGTTTGTCCTAGGTGTTGATGACAAGTCCAGAACGGTTGTCGGCATCCCCGAGGACAAACTGGATGTCGTCGAAACCTGGGTAAGAGGGATATGTAACGACCTAATCACTCCCCAGCTTTTTTGCCGAATCAGGAAGCTCCCCGTTATGGCCGCAGATGGTTCGGAGCGGATTATTATCAGAATCGATGTGCCCAAGAGCCTTTATGTCCACCAAAGTCCTACTGGCTACTATTACAGGATCGGCAGTTCCAAACGCCAGATGCCGCCAGATGTCCTAGCTAGACTCTTCCAGCAACGGAGTCAGGCCAGAATGATTCGATACGACGAGCAGCCGGTGAACGCCGCTCATCGCGACAGTCTGGACAAGGCTCTATGGAACAAATTCAAGACGTCCTTATCGCCGGAAGATGACGAGGAGTTTCTGTTGAAGATGAAACTCCTGACACTGGATGAGGATGGCAACGTCTGTCCTACTGTAAGCGGGATTTTGATGGCTACCCATCAGCCGCACGAGATTATCTCTAATGCGTTTATTCAAGCTGTCGCCTATAGAGGTACGGAGAGGAATGCCGCCTACCAGCTTGACGCAAGGGATATTGCTGGCCCGCTGGACATCCAAATTGCCGATGCTTATGATTTTGTTAAAAAGAACATGCGGGTTTACGCGGTAAAGTCACCCGCCAGACGCGATATTCCACAATACTCCATGCAGGCGGTACTTGAGGCCCTGGTCAATGCAGTCGCCCACAGGGACTACTCCATTTACGGCTCCAAAATCAGATTGCATATGCTTTCGGATCGCCTGGAGCTATATTCGCCGGGAACCATTCCGAATACAATGACAATTGATGCACTGTCACAGCGCCAGTCCTCACGCAACGAGCTGATTACAAGCCTATTGGCGCGTTGTCCTGTTTCACTTCAGGATTACGATGGGGAACGTGAATTTCTCATGGACAAGCGCGGCGAGGGCGTACCGATCATCATCTCGGAGAGCGAGAAGCTGTCCGGCAGAAAGCCGGAGTACAGGCTCCTCGACGATGCCGAGCTGATGCTGACCATTTTTGCCGCACCATCCCCCCATGACGAAGATTGAAGGCAAGATGACGGTACGGCAAAGGCTTAGGAAGGTATTAGTGTAATATGGCCCAGCTTGAGCACATCGAAGCCATTGAAAAACGACTCTGGAGCGCGGCGGATACCCTGCGCGCCAACTCCAGCTACGCCAGCAACGAATACTTCCTGCCGGTCATGGGGCTGGTTTTTCTACGCCATGCCTACAGCCGCTATCTGTCCGTCAAGGACGGTATCGAAGCCAACCTTCCCAAACGATTTGGCAAGACCAGACCGCTGACCAAGGAGGACTTTTCGCAAAAAGGCGCCATCTTCCTCCGTCCCGAGGCCCAGTTCGACACCCTGGTAGCCCTGCCCGACAGCACTGACCGCGCCAAGGCTATCATCCGCGCCATGGAGTCCATCGAGGCCGACTACGAAAGCCTGCGCGGAGCACTGCCCAAGAGCGAGTATCAGGAACTCGATAACACCGTGCTCGGCCAGCTCCTGCGCACCCTAAACCCTGAAGAACTCAAACACGTCTCCGGCGATGTCTTCGGGCGCATCTACGAGTACTTCCTGACCCAGTTCGCCGATGAGAAGGCGCATGACGGCGGCGAGTTCTTCACTCCGGTCTCGCTGGTCTCGCTCATAGCCAACATCATCGAGCCGACCAGCGGCAAAGTACTCGACCCGGCCTGCGGCTCGGGTGGCATGTTTGTGCAAAGCGCCCGCGTGGTGGAGCGGCGTCACGAGAACCCCACCGAAAAGCTCACCTTCTACGGACTGGAGAAGAACGCCACCACCATCCGTCTGGCCAAGATGAATCTGGCGGTACACGGCCTGGAGGGCAATATCCAGCAGGCGATCACCTACTACGATGATCCTCACGAACTGCGGCACAAGGCCGACTATGTCATGGCCAATCCCCCCTTCAACGTGGATGAGATCGATGCCGACAGGGTCGGCAACGATCCGCGCCTGCCCTTCGGCCTGCCGGGCGTGAACAAAAAGGGAAAGGTCAGCAACGGCAACTACGTCTGGATCAGTTACTTCTACAGCTACCTGAAGGAGCAGGGACGCGCCGGCTTTGTCATGTCGTCCCAGGCCTCCTCCGCCGGGCGCGACGAGGCCAGGGTACGCCAAAAGCTGGTGGAGACCGGCGATATGGATATCATGGTCGCCATCCGCTCGAATTTCTTCTACACGAGGACGGTGCCTTGCGAGCTATGGTTCATTGATCGGGATAAACCCGATCAACCCTCACCCCTGCCCCCCGCTTCCGCTGGGAGAGGGGTTGGGGGTAAGGGTAAGGATGTTGCCCGCAGGCACAAGGGCAACATCCTGATGATTGACGCCCGCAACATCTACCGCAAGGTTACCCGGAAAATCTACGACTTTTCCCCTGAACAGGAGAAGAACCTGCTGGCCATTGTCTGGCTCTACCGCGGCGAGACGGAACGCTATCTCAATCTCGTGGCAGAATACTGCTGTAGCGTATTGAATGAAGGCTCAGCCTGCTTTTCAGATAGTGCTGACAAAGCCGGGAGTATCGCGCCCTTGCCCCGATTCATCACGGCATTGTCCGAACTGCGCGACGCGGTTGCACCGGTTGCCGGTAGCACAACCGGAATGACGGCAACACTGAAGGAACTGGACGAGGGGCTTGCGACCTTCAAGGCAGATATTGCCGTCTTCCGGAAAAGCCTTGGCAAGCAGCAGGGGCTCTGGAAGCAGCAGGTGACGACAAACAAGGCCTTGAAGAGCGCTGTGGAACGTCTGACTGCTCTGGCCGAGACCAGCCGTGATCTGGGCAGGCAGGGCGACAAACTGTACAAACTGGCGGCAACCATCGCAGATACAGCCCGGACAAGCACCCCACCCAAGCCTTCTCCCGGCAAGTTGTTCGCTGAGGTTCGCGCAGTCGCGGAGACCCCGTCCCCATACGCCTCTCCCAGCGGGAAAGAGAGTCCGGCCCGAGTTGAACTCGCGAATGTTCGGAGACTTCTGCGAGACACCGACGCGATGCGCGCCAAGGCTATCGAGCAGCTTAAGAAGGTGCGCTACTTCTGGAAGCAGGCGCACTGGCTCACCGAACGCTTCCCTGACGCTGAACTTCGCGATGTGGAGGGACTGGTCAAGCTGGTGGATCGCGCCGAAATTGAAGCCAACGACTGGAGCCTGACCCCCGGCCGCTACGTGGGCGTCGCACCCGAGGAGGAGGACGAGAATTTTGATTTTGAAGAGGCTCTGCGCATGATCCATTCGGAATTGGAAGAGTTGAACACCCAAGCCGCAGAACTCGCCGCCACAATCCAAAAGAATTTCGAGGGGCTGGGAATATGAGCTGGCCAACGCATAAGCTTGAAACTGTCGCCGATTTTTGTCTTGGCAAAATGCTTGACCAAAACAAGAATCGTGGCGAACTTATGCCTTACCTCGCAAACATCAATGTTCGTTGGGGCGAGTTTGACTTGACTGGGTTACGGGAAATGCGCTTCGAACAGCATGAGTTAGAGCGATATGGTCTTAGATATGGCGACATCGTAATGTGCGAAGGTGGAGAGCCGGGGCGATGCGCTATTTGGAAAGAGCAAGACTCGTCGATGATGATCCAGAAAGCTCTGCACCGCATTCGCCCGCATAGCTGCTTACAACCAGAATTTCTTTATTACTATTTTCTCTGTAAGGGGCGTGCAGGTCATTTATCACCACTTTTCACAGGCGCAACAATCAAGCATCTCCCACGCGAAAAGCTCGCGCTGGTTGAAGTACCAGTACCGCCTCGCTATGCCCAAAACCAAATCGCTTCCATCCTCTCCGCCTACGACGACTTGATTGAGAACAACCGCCGTCGGATTGCCTTGCTGGAGCGGGCGGCGCGGCTGCTCTACCGGGAGTGGTTCGTCTGTTTCCGCTTCCCCGGCCATGAACACGCCAAAATCATCGATGGCGTGCCGGAGGGGTGGGAGAGGAAGGCGCTAAATGATATCGCTAACATTACCATGGGACAAAGTCCACAGTCTGTCTATTATAATCAGGAAGGCAAGGGATTGCCATTTCATCAGGGTGTAACCAATTTCGGGATTCGATTTCCTACGCATGAGACGTATTGCACAATCGAAAGCCGTATCGGGGAACCCGGCGACATACTTTTCAGTGTGAGGGCTCCCGTCGGACGCATAAACATAACGCCGGATAAAATCATCATTGGCCGTGGTCTCGCGGCGATCCGTTCAATCAACAGCCAGCAAAACTATCTGTTTTACGCGCTCAAGAGTCATTTTTTCAAGGAAGACATGATCGGTGGCGGCTCTATCTTTGCGGCTATTACAAAGAAGGATTTACATGGCGTCGAACTCATACAACCCCCGAAACGAATAGTAGAGCAGTTTATGGAGCATGTAATTCCAATCGATTTACAGATCGAAAATCTTCAGAAAGCAATCGAGAAGCTCGCCCAGGCCCGCGACCTTCTTCTGCCCAAACTGATGAACGGGGAGGTGGCGGTGTGAGTCAGTTTGGCACAGAGCGTAGTGTATCATTCCGGTCACTTTTATGGTATTCTACCTACGCACGAATGAGAAGTGACGGCAAGTGCATGAGATTCGGCAGCAGTAGCACAGGAGCAACCGCATAACATGGCAACCGCTGAACAGATCAAATCCCTGATCCGGTCGCATTTTAGCGAACAGCCGGAGCAGTTCTTTACCGTTGCCTTGCAGGTTGCCGCCCACGAAGCGAGGCAGGGGCACCAGAGTCTGGCCAATGAGATACGAGACATGGTCGATAAGGCCAAGTCCCGCCCCAGCCGGATTATGCCTTTCGCGCCGGACTTAAGCCACATGGTTCTGACCTCCGAACCTAAAGAGCGTCTGGGAGAGCTTGTGCAATCCGATGAGATGCGGGGGAGAATTGAACGCATTCTGCGTGAATATCGTCAGAAAAGCAAACTTGAGAAACACGGCTTGTCGCACCGTCGCAAGATTTTGCTCGCAGGGCCGCCGGGAACCGGCAAAACTCTCACTGCCGCTGTTCTAGCCGGGGAATTGAGTCTGCCGCTCTTCACCATTCTGATGGACAAGATCGTCACCAAATTCATGGGTGAGACAAGCGCCAAGCTGCGACAGATCTTTAATGTCATTCAGGAACGCCGCGGAGTGTATCTGTTTGACGAGTTCGACGCCATTGGAGGCGAACGTGGTCGTGAAAACGATGTGGGCGAGATGCGCCGGGTGCTGGGTACTTTCCTTCAACTTATTGAGCAGGACAACTCGGACAGCCTGATAGTGGCGACAACCAACACTCCCAACATTCTGGATCAGGCGCTTTTCCGGCGTTTCGACGACGTACTGCATTACCAACTGCCGGAAAAGGCCGAGATTATACGGCTTATGGAAAACCGTTTAGGACAGTTCCGCGAAAAGAAGATGCAACTTGGGACTTTGTCGGAGGTTGCTAAAACACTTAGTCATGCAGAAATCGCCCAAGCCTGTGATGACGCGATCAAGGAGACCATTCTTACTGATAAGAAGGCTGTAACCGCCGCGCTGCTCAGGAAGATGCTTCAGGAGAGGCGTTCCGCCTATACGCCTAGCGTAAAAGCATAGAGAGGTAAGACCGCATGACTAAAAAGCACCCCCATATCTTCCTGCACGAAAAACCTAAAACAGACGAGTTCACGACACCTCGCAAAGGTGGCCCTCAAAAGAATATCAAAACCAGAAACAGGGCGGTTCACAGTTCGCGGCTTAGGAATCAATGGGATTCCATCTGGAGCGAAGCGCAAAAGAGTCATGATTCTCGAACTGCAGTCTCCATGCCGGCCAAAGATGGCGTATATGTCGAGTTTGAAGGTGCACCAGGGTACGAGCTTGTCACCAAGAGCCTCGAGGACCGACGCGCCGGGATACGTCTGCATAATATCAAGACCGGCGGCAGCAATGATGACCCCAATAAGCAAACCATACGGGCAACTGTTTTCATTCCTTTTGGCAGCCAATGCATCTTCCTCAACAAAATCAATCAATATGAGAAGTTAAACACCCAAATAGGCAAACCCAGAAATGCGGATTTAATTCAAAGTGTGGAGTATATTCGCCTTGCGGTGCTGGAATCATTCTGGCATGACGCCCCCGACTTGTTGCCCCAGGGATCGGTGGCCGAATGGTGTGAAATCTGGCTGCAGGATTCCGGCACCGATGTTGCGAAGCGTTTTCGGGAGACCGCAGACGCCATACAAATAGAAGTTCAAGCGGGGTCACTCATTTTTCCGGAAAAGATCGTGGTGCTTGGGAGGGCGACGCAGCAACAACTAACCGCCCTGCTGGAATCCAGCCCTGATATTGCCGAATTCAGACGGGCCAAGGAGACGGCCGAGTTCTTCCTCCAACTGGAAAACAAGGATCAGACGGAATGGGTGAATGAAATGCTTTCCCGTCTGCAAGTCACCCCCGATGCCAGCGTAGCCGTATGCATCCTCGATACGGGTGCGAACAACGGACATGCGCTACTTCAGCCCGTCCTCGGCGATCATGATTGCCACACGATTGATCCCAAGTGGAACGTGAAAGATGACACAGGCCACGGTACGCTTATGTGCGGAGTTGCTGCTTACGGCGACCTTACGGATGCCTTACAAGACAGGCATCCGATTAGACTCAGTCATTGTCTGGAATCGGTAAAGATTCTTCCACCGCGAGGAGCTAACGATCCAGCCCTATACGGTGATATAACGATGCAAGCCATTTATCGTGCTGAGAGCAAAGCGCCAAACCGGAATCGCATCGGTTGCATGGCGGTGACCTCGAAAGATGGGCGAGACCAAGGGCGTCCTTCCTCATGGTCGGCCGCTATTGACAAGCTGACATCGGGATACGATAACAACTACAAGCGTCTTTTTATAGTTTCAGCGGGGAATGTAGAACAGCAACAATGGAGCAAATACCCTGAAAGCAACCTGAGCAACTCTGTTCATGATCCCGCTCAATCGTGTAACGCCCTCACTGTGGGAGCTTATACAGAAAAGGCCATTCTCGCTTCCTCTGATCTTAAGGAACACACGCCTTTAGCACAGCCAGGTGAGTTATCCCCCTTCAGTTCAACCTCATGCGAATGGGATAAGAAATGGCCTATCAAGCCGGACATTGTTCTTGAGGGCGGAAATGCGGCACGGGCACCCGATGGCCTTATCAGCACGCACGATGATCTATCGCTGTTATCAACTGGACATCAGCCCACTCGGAGCCAGTTTGGCCCTATTAATGCTACCAGTGCCGCCGCTGCTCAAGCAGCATGGATAGCGGCTCAAATACAGGCTGAGTACCCCAAGGCGTGGCCGGAGACGATTCGGGGATTGATAATACATTCTGCCGATTGGCCGGAGGCCATGAAAACACAATTCATGAAGGCAAACAACCGGGGAGATTATAGCAAAGCCGATTACGGGCGATTAATACGTATTTGCGGCTATGGCGTTCCTGATCTTGACAGGGCTTTGGCTTGTGCGGCCAACTCTCTGACGCTCATTTCGGAAACGGAGATCCAGCCCTACACCAAAAAGGAAGGTCACTCTGGGTGTTCAACCAATGATATACACATACACAAGCTCCCATGGCCAGACACTGTGCTGCTGGGATTGGGCGAAATGCAGGTTACACTGCGCATTACCCTCTCCTATTTCATCGAGCCGTCCCCAGGTAACGTTGGCTGGAAGGATAAATACCGCTATGCCTCCTACGGTTTGCGTTTTGAGCTAAACAAGCCTAACGAGGACGAAGAAGAATTCAACAAGCGTTTGAACAAGGCCGCACGGAATGATGATGATGAAATGCTCAACACAGATAGTGGCAGCGACCGGTGGCGCATTGGATCAAACAGCCGCGACATAGGCTCGGTTCACTCCGACATCTGGGAAGGCAATGCCGTCGACATCGCAACCTGTAAGCTTATCGCGGTCTATCCGGTTATCGGATGGTGGCGCGAGCGGGCATGGCTTGGCCGATGGAATCGCAAAGCCCGCTATTCCCTGATTGTTTCGCTTCATACGCCGGATGAAAGCATCGACATCTACACTCCGGTCGCCGTTCAACTGCGCATTCCTGTGGAGGTGACAGTGTGATGCTAACCCCCTACACCGAAGACACGCTTGTCCAGCAGACCACGGCCGAGTATCTGGAAAAGGAACTCGGGTGGGAGTCGGTGTATGCCTTTGACAGGGAGGTGTTCTTGGCGACCACATCCCCCACCCTCCTTCCAGGGGAAGTGCTGTTTCCAGATGTTCCCCAGCCAGCCGCACTGCGTGTGCAGCTTCCCGATGGCAGGATATGCCTGGGACGGAAGTCGGATCGGGAGGTGGTTCTTACGCGTATCCTGCGGGCCAAGCTCGAGGAGCTGAATCCAGGGCTGCCAGACGACGCCTATGGGAACGCCATCCGCCGGATCGTCGCGGTCTCCGCCATTCAGAGCATGGCTGCCACCAACCGCGAGAAGCATGAACTGATCCGGGATGGGGTTCCGGTAGGCTTTCGCGATGCCAAGGGCGCCATGGTGCGTCAGCGCCTGCGGGTCTTTGACTTTAATGTCCCTGAAAACAACCATTTTCTCTGCGTGCGGGAGCTGTGGGTGCGAGGCGATCTCTACCGCCGCCGGGCGGACATCGTAGGGTTCGTCAACGGTCTGCCGCTGCTTTTCATGGAACTGAAGAACGTCAGCAAGGATATCCGCGCCGCCTATGAGCAGAACTTTTCGGACTACAAGGATACCGTACCGCACCTTTTTCATCATAACGCCTTTGTGGTGCTGGCCAACGGGGTGGATGCCAAGATAGGCTCGTTAACAAGCCGGTTTGAGCATTTCCATGAGTGGAAGCGTCTGGCCGAGGATGAACCCGGCATTGTGGACATGGAGACGCTCCTGAAGGGGGTTTGCTCAAAAGAGAACCTCATGGATCTGGTGGAGAACTTCATTCTCTTCGACGATTCATCCGGGGAGTCTCGCAAAATCCTGGCGCGTAACCATCAGTTCCTGGGTGTCAACCGGGCCGTTGATGCAGTACGCAACCGCGAGCACAGAAACGGCAAGCTGGGAGTGTTCTGGCATACCCAGGGCTCGGGCAAGAGCTACTCCATGGTGTTCTTCACACGCAAGGTGCATCGCAAGCTTGGCGGCAACTTCACCTTCCTGATCCTCACCGACCGCGACGATCTCGACACCCAGATCTACAAGACCTTTGCCGGCTGCGGCGTGGTGGATAACGACCGTGAACCCTGTCGGGCAGCGAGCGGGGGGCATCTCACCCAACTCCTGACGCAGCATAAATCGCACGTCTTCTCGCTGATCCAGAAATTCAAGTCGTTGGATATATCAACATCCCCTACAGTAAGGGAGGTTGGCGATGAGGGCCATCAATCAATAGTGCCAGTCCTCTCGGAACGAGACGATATTATAGCGATTGTTGACGAAGCCCACCGCACCCAGTACGGTACGCTGGCGCTCAACATGCGCAACGCTCTGCCGAATGCTAGTTACATAGGGTTTACCGGTACTCCCCTTTTCAAGGAGGACGAGATTACGCGTCGGGTATTCGGCGACTATGTCTCCACCTACGACTTCCAGCGGGCTGTGGAGGACAATGCCACGGTACCGCTCTACTACGACGCGCGCGGCGACAAGCTCGGGGTGACGATAGGCGACCTGAACGAGCGGATTGCCGCGAAGCTGGAAGAGTTCGAGTCGGACGACATTGATGTAACACAGCGGCTGGAGCAGGAACTCAGGCGCGAATACCACGTTATGACCGCCGGGAGAAGGCTTGATCAGGTGGCACGCGATTTCGTGGAACACTACTCGTTGTCGTGGGGAAGCGGCAAGGCGATGCTGGTTTGCATCGACAAGATCACCTGCGCCCGCATGCACAAGCTGATTGAGTTCTACTGGCACGAGAAAATCGGCGTTCTGGAAGCGCAGATAGTTGAGGATGAGCAGGAAGAGCAGCATCTTAAACGCCGGATCGCGTGGATGCGCGAAACACAAATGGCTGTGGTATTCAGCGAGGAACAGGGCGAGGTCGAGAAGTTCCGCCAGTGGGATCTGGATGTCACCACGCATCGCCGCCTGATCAAAGAGGGCATCGAACTGCCGGCGGCGATGCGCGACAAGCCGCAGTTCCGTAATATGCAGCGCATGCCGCTGGATGACGCCTTCAAGGCCGAAGAGCACCCCTTCCGCGTGGCTATCGTCTGCGCCATGTGGCTGACCGGCTTCGATGTACCCTGCCTTTCCACCCTCTATCTTGACAAACCGCTCAAGGCACACACGCTAATGCAGGCTATTGCGCGGGCCAACCGCGTGAACGAGGGCAAGAACAACGGGATGATCATCGATTACTGCGGCATCCTGAAGCATCTGCGCGAGGCGCTGGCTACCTTTGCCGGAACGGAAGATAGCGGGCGCGAAACGACCGGCGAAGATGGCAACGAGGATAAGCACGAGCCGCCAACCAAACCGAAGGAGGAACTGCTGGACGAACTGAGAGAGGCGATCGGCCTTGCGCGAGCCTTTCTTGTGGAGCGCAATGCCTCTCTGGACGATATCATCTGGCAGACCGGATTTGCCCGAAATGCGGCGATTCGTGCAGCCAAGGAGGCCGCCAATGAAAGCGATGAGAGCCGCAAACGCTTCGAGCTGATGTGTCGCACGGTGGCCATCAAGTACAGAGCCTGCATCACCATGATTGAAGAGGTGAACGACTTCCGTAAGGAAGCCGATGCCGTCAGAATTATCCACGACAGTCTGCAGCAGGACCGTCAACAGGCGGACATAACCGGCATCATACGTATATTGCAAGGAGTCGTAGACGAGGCAATTGAACCACAACCGCCAAGGGTTATCGAGGATCAGACGCAGGCGCAAAAGCCGTACGATATCAGCAAGATCGATTTCGAGCGCTTACGACAGGAGTTTGAACGTAGTCCTGTCAAACGTACCGGTGTGCAGAGCATGAAAGCCGTAATTGAAAAGAGACTGCAGCGAATGCTCGCGCAGAATCCGTTGCGCACCAACTTCCAGCAGCACTACGAGGAGATTGTTGCCACGTACAACCGGGAAAAGGATCGGGCTACCATAGAGAAGACCTTTGAAGCGCTTCTCGAACTCCACAAAATGCTGGATGAAGAGGAGAGCCGTGCCGTAAGGGAAGGACTCGACGAGGAGAGCCTCGCCTTGTTTGATTTGCTTAGAAAGCCAGAGCTGACGCCGGGCGAAATCAAGCGGATTAAAAAGATTTCCAGCGAGTTACTAAAAACACTAAAGGCAAAGATAAATGAGATCGCTGATTGGCGCGAAAGGGAAGCTACCCGGGCATCGATACGACTGGTAATCACCAACTATCTCTGGAACGAACAAACCGGTCTGCCGAAAGCCTATTCACACGAGGAAGTGCAGGATAAGACAATGGCCGTTTTTGCGCATGTGTTCCGGGCATACCCAACGGTGCCGTCTCCCTACTACGAGAGCGAGGCGTCGTAGGGAGGTGACGGCACAGGGCTGCTAGCACGTATCGCTCAGATACCCGCAAGATTGGCGACCCAGGCGCGGATGCCGTTGAGGCAGAGGCTCCATTCGGCGGGGTTGCTGCGCAGGGTGAGGAAGCGCTCGTAGAGTTCGAAGTAGGCCTGGAGGAAGGTCTCGATGGCCAGCATGCGCTCCTGGAACTGGCC
>LSQX01373085.1_pt1 | contig 15448 bp, 14 predicted proteins | sample 654561 | NCBI WGS metagenome assembly LSQX01 (sample SAMN04489861, study PRJNA283612) | anaerobic digester metagenome | isolation source: 4 biogas reactors fed with cattle manure at either 37C or 55C with and... | place: Denmark: Kongens Lyngby | collected 2014 | reverse complement strand
CATTGATTCTAAACTTGCATAAATAGTAGATTTTAATATTTCGTAAAAAATAACTACTTTTGACTTCCTGTTTCTGACATTGAAACAGGAAGTTTTATTTTTCTTAAGCTCGCTGCAATGAATTATGTAAAAACAATTTCGCTGAAACCCGGCAACCTCAATATCGAAATCAACCTTCCCGCTTCCAAAAGTATCAGTAATAGAGCATTAATCTTGAACGCGTTGTCATATAGTCCGTATGATGTCGGAAATCTTTCAGACTGCGATGATACGAATGTGATGGTCGATGTATTTGAAAGTGATAACAGGCATTTTGATGTGGGCGCTGCCGGAACTTCTATGCGGTTTTTGACTGCTTTCCTGGCAAAAACAGTAGGAGAATGGACCATTACCGGAAGCGAAAGGATGAAAAATCGTCCAATTAAAATTTTGGTTGACGCGTTAAACTCGCTCGGTGGAAAAATAGAATACCTTGAAAAAGAGGGATTTCCGCCTTTAAAAATTTTCGGAAGCGCGCTGATGGGTGGCGAACTGACTTTGGATGGCGGAGTAAGCAGCCAATATATTTCTGCATTGATGATGATAGCGCCGTATATGCAAAACGGACTGAAAATCAAGTTAGAAGGAAAAGTTATTTCAAGACCTTATATCGAAATGACACAAAAAATGATGGCAGAGTTTGGAGTGAAAGTAGATTTTACAGAAAAAATCATTGAGATAAGACCGCAAATTTACACGCCAATTCGCTACCAAGTCGAATCAGACTGGTCAGCCGCATCATATTGGTATGAGATTTTGACTTTTGCCGGAGAAGGTGAAGTTTTCCTGAGAGGGTTGAAAAATGACAGTTTTCAAGGTGATAGGGAAGTAGCGGAAATTTACAGAAATTTTGGAATCAACACCAAGTTTTCTCAAAAAGGGGCTAAGTTGACCGTGAATTCGGAAATACTGCCTTCAGAGTTCATTTATGATTTTACCAACGTTCCCGACCTCGCTCAAACGGTAGTGGTAACTTGCTGTCTGAAAAATATTCCATTCAGATTCAGTGGGTTACAAAGTTTGAAAATCAAAGAAACGAATCGGATAGCTGCGTTAATCAATGAGTTGAAGAAAATCGGATGTGTTCTTTTTGAACCGTCAGAAGGCGAATTAGCTTGGGCAGGTGAGCGTACTGCGGCAGATAAAAATCCCGTCTTTGCTACTTACGAAGATCATCGCATGGCAATGGCGCTTGCTCCCGTCGGCATGTTTTTCCCTGTATCTATCCAAAATCCTGAAGTTGTAACCAAGTCTTATCCTTCGTTTTGGGAAGATATTAGATTGCTGTACTGAAAAACTGAAACGCTTAACTCAGCCGATGATGGCTTCTACGGTATCAAGATTTGTCGCGCTAATGAATGTTTTTGCAAATGTCTTGAGTCAGTTCGAAACGGTTAAACTTGATCAATATTGATTCGAAAATCGGCAAAAATAATTAAAGACTGACCCCCAGCATGAGCAGACTCATTGCCATGATAGCCATTCCCACAATAAATCCAACAATGGCGTAGTGATGTTGTCCGTATTTTTCAGCGCCCGGAAGCAACTCATCCACAGAGATATATACCATAATTCCTGCCACAGTTGCCATAATTATTCCTAATCCAAAGGAATCTAAAAATTGGCGAAGGAGCAAAAAACCAAACAATCCACCGATCGGTTCTGCCATTCCGGATAACAGCGAAAGCCAAAACGCTTTTTTGCGGCTTCCTGTGGCATAATATATCGGAATGGAAACGGCAATTCCTTCAGGGATATTATGTATGGCAATAGCCACGGCAATCGGAATTGCCAGCTCCAGCGAAACCATTGCTGTAGAAAAGGTAGCAATTCCTTCAGGAAAATTGTGGATGGCGATAGCTACGGCGGTTATGATGCCTAACCGCCTTAAAGCGTGAGAGTTTTGGCTCTTTTGCATATCTTCTACTTTGTGAAGTTCATGCGGGTTATCAGCATCGGGAATTATCATATCGATAACGAAAATCACGGCAATTCCGACAAAAAAAGCCAATGCGGTATATAGCTCAGCCTGTCTCGGAGCCGTGTCGGAAATCAATTCAATTGCTTGTGGAAATAACTCTACGAAAGAAATGTAAATCATTACTCCTGCCGATAATCCTAAGGCGAATGATAAAAATTTTGTGTTTGTTTTTTTCGTGAAAACAGCCAACGCGCTTCCTATTCCCGTGCTTAAGCCGGCAAATAACGTAATAAGAAAAGCATATAAAAGATTATTTGAGACCATGTGTGTGAGTAATTTACAATAATTTTTTAGGAGTAGTCACCTGAAACTCTTTCAAATAAAACGGTTCAAAATAAGCCACATCCGCAAAATCCTTTTCTACGTACTTTTGCTCTGCAATTCGAATCATATCTTTTGCCAATAACTCTACATCAGGCAGAAAGACGGCATGAGGGTGCGTAATTACAGATTCACATTTAGCTGAGCCGTTACCAAAGAAGTAAACGGTGTGTTTTTCTAAAATATCAAGAAAAGAATTTTCAGTAATTATTACTGCGGAAACGTCTTGTGTTTTTTCAGATGTTGGAGAATACAGGGCAGTGTAAACCTCCATTCTTCTGGCATCAAGCATAGGGCAAAGGATTGAATCTTCCGAAAATTTGTTATTCGCGATCACATGCTCGCATAAAATCTGTAATGTATCGACAACGATTAAAGGGATTTCAAATCCGTAGCAAAGTCCTTTCGCGGTTGACACGCCTATCCTCAAGCCGGTGTATGAGCCCGGCCCGCCACTTACTGCTATTGCATCAAGATTCAGGTTGAGATTGCCTATTTCGTTTAACGCTTCATCGATGAATGGACTTAACATTTCTGCATGATTGAGTCCTTCGTTGTTGGATTTTTCAAAAACACAAATTCCGTTGTCGCTTACAGCTACGGAGCAAACGTTTGTAGATGTTTCGATATGTAAGATTGTCATTTTTTGCCTGTCAATTGGAAAAAATACCCCAAATTTATAGATGCATTCAGGTGGTTGGAGGTACTGAAGAAGTCACTTTTTGTATTTGGAAACACATCAGATAGACCGTAATAAACTCGCAACTCCCATTGGAAAACCCCTGCTGATCTTGTTTTTAGATTGTAGCCTAATCCGGCGGTAATGCCATAGTCAAATTTGAAATGAGCGGGAAGAACTCGCTGGTCAGCTTCAGGATTTGAACCATCGTCATTTAGTATGCTTTCGCTTAGTAAATAGCCGATTTTAGGGCCGAGGTTGAAAATAAACCGGTTTTTATTTCCCGCGTACACATGTGTCAAAAAAGGTAGTTCCAGGTAGTTAAGTCGTCGTGAATAGGTGTCGCCTTCTTCGTTCCAACCTCGTTGCGAGTAGTTGAGTTCCACCTGTAACCCGAAGTGATTTTCCGTAATATATCGTACGGCAACTCCGCCATTATATCCCAAGAGATAAGACTGCCTGACATTTGGTCTAAAAAGCATCATGCTGCCGGTCACACCATGTGAAGTGCCGATATAAACCTCGGGAGGATTAAGCAAAACGGTCTGTGCTTTTAGATTGGCGGATGAAAACGCCACAGCCAAAAACGCGATGAGCAGAAGTGTTTTTTTATCTCGTAGTAGCCGCATCTTCAATTAAATACAATTTATGATTTAAAAATCCACCGTTTCTGCTTGTTCTTCTAAAATTCATGTTGGATTGAACTCCATTGTTGAAGTTCAGGTTTTGAGTTGAATTGTTGAATGTAAAGCCGTTTTTGTTTATCAAAGAAAGAAAATAGGTAGTCAAATCATATCCAAGCAAATCATACCTTGGGTTGATTAGTGGAAGTTTGTTTTTGTAGTATTTCTGAAATTCTTGTTCATAGAATAGAGTTCCGAGCTTGTTGCCCGCAAACGGCGAAACATAGTACATTTTTGGTTTTTTCCCGTTTTGATTTCTCCAGGAATATTGTCCGAGAACGCCTACATCGTATCTATTATTCTCATCTGCCAAATTAGTCAACAAAGGTTGGATTGACTTGTAGTCATCTGTGTCAAAGATAATTATATTCTTTTTGTCTAAGCTCAAATGAGCTGACCAGCCTGAATTTAATGCAGCTGATTGGACAGAATTATATCCAATTCGTTGTTTGTCAAGTCGCTGTTTCAAATAGCCGAAGAAGTTCATTCCTTCATCCGTCCATCTCACATTTCCGGTTTCAACGAAAATGAAATTTGAATTTCTAAAATTCCCTTTCAATAATTCTACAATATAGTCATTCTGTGTTTCCTGGTCCGGATTAAATTGAAATAAATAGGGATTATTGTCAAGATATGAAACTTTGGAGCTGAAAGGTATTACGGTATTGATTTGGCGTCTTTTTGCAAAGTCGGCTAAAATCGGAATTTGGGCGGTATAAGCCGGTCCGATTATTAAATCCATATCTTGCATTTCGGGTTTGTTGATAACTTCAAATAGCTTGCTCTCAGTCTTTTCAGTGTCGAATGAGTAGATTTCAAATTTCACATCTCCGGATTTTACATTATTAATCGCCAAAAGTGACCCCATGTAAAACTCGATAAACTTCTGGGCTGTAGGATCATTTTTATCATTCGTCATAAATGGTAATAAATAGGCGATCTTATACGAAGATTTAATCTTTGATTCTTGTCTTGGAGACGGTGCAGCGGTGGTTGTCGCGGGTGTGACTTGCGCGGCTGTAGTTACTGCAGTTGCAGAACTATCTGAGCTTCCGCTTTTAAAAGGCACTTTCAGTACAGTCCCGGCTCTCAATCCGTCAGTAGTTTCGGGATTCAACTGCTTTAATTCATTTACGGTAACGCTGTATTTTCTACTTATCGAATAGAGCGTTTCGCCTTGTGTAACGTTATGCGTAATATAGTTGCCATCAGCTCCGATATGCAAAGTTCGTTCTGTTGATACCGTCGGTGTGGCACTTACAGCAGGTTTTGGAGTGGCTGAAGCGACCGTTTTCTTATTGGTAGGTATGCGTAAGACATCACCGGCCTGAATCCCTCTTTCGCGAAGCTGTGGATTAGCTTGTATGATTAATTCTTGAGATACATCGTATTTTCTGCTGATTGCAAACAAAGTTTGACGACGTTCAACCGTGTGCGTTATGAATTCTACAGCTTCAACGGCTTGCGCTGATGTTGTAGCGACGACATCGGTTGTTTTTGGTATGAAAATCTCTTGTCCCGCTTTCAGCCCTTCGTGTATTTGCGGATTAGCAATGTTGATTTCGGATTGAGAAACTCCAAATTTCCGACTGATGGAGTACAAACCTTCGCCCGCTTCTACAGTATAAATGTAATATTCTATGCCATTAATAATTTTTGTAGGGTAGTTGGTTTGTTGTGCTGCTGAAAATGAAGCGATACTAAAAACTGCAACCAATAGAAAAGAAATTATTTTACTCTTCATATTCAAAGGATTTTTAATTTCAATATAATAATGCAAATGTACTAAAAAATAAAGATTACAATGGAATAGTAAACAATAAATAAGACTTTTTTTTGTTTATCAAAGTAATAAAGCTAATTTTGAACAATCAAAATAGAACCATTCATGAGACGCGTTTTTCTATCACTGTTAACTTTTTTCTTGTTTTTTACAGGATACGGCCAGTTATTTGTTCAAGGTAATTATTCAAAGTTATCAAATGTTTCAGGTCTCGATTATATTATTTTATTCTCAAAAATAGACAATTCTTCAGAGATTCATTTCAAAGCCGACAAACCTAATGCCGTAATTCGTTGGTTTACATTTTCAAACGGCAATAAAATAGAAATTCAAAATTTTTCTTCACTTTCTTCAAGTCATTCCTATATCGACCCAAAACACAACACCGGATATGTTGTGAGCGCGGATGGTGTAGAAACTACATGTTGGATTTTTGATAAAAGTATAGAAAGTAATTCGCGTAATTTGTTTTTTGAAAACTTAAAAGGAGAAAAGTTTAATCTGTTTCAAGAGACGCGATCTGAAAATAATCAGTCAGTTACAAGAATTGAGACTGCAAGTAAAAGTGAAATTTCAAGTCAAGAGCCTATTCAAGAAATCGGTTGTAGAATCACTACAACAACTGAAGTTCGTGATTCATTAAACGAAAATCAGCGTCCTAAAGAAACCTCATTGGAAGGATCTGCACCTTTGATCATTGATTTTTTCAGCAATCCGACGGGTGATGTAAGGACATTTCTATGGCAAATTTACAAAGACGGCAATCTTATCTTGAGTAGAACAGAGCAAAATCACCAATATACGTTTAGTGAAACCGGAAAATACAAAGTACGTCTTCAGGTGAGCAACCCTACAGAGATGGCTACAGATTCTGTGGAGGTTTCCATTTCTGAGTCGAGTATTGCTGTTCCCAGGGTGTTTACACCTAATGATGATGGAATTAACGATGAGTTTAGGGTAGCATACACGTCTATTACTGAGTTCAATGCAACGATTTTGAATCGATGGGGCAGGGTGGTTTATAAGTGGACAAACCCTCAAACAGGCTGGGATGGTAAGATAGGCGGGAAACCGGCACCGGAAGGGACTTACTTTTATTTTATCCAAGCAAAAGGAGCCGATGGTAAACCTTTTGAGAGAAAAGGACATGTCACGCTGCTGAGATAATAAATACGGAATGATGCAACGAGTAAGGAGTGATACTTGGCATAGAATTTACCAAAGTATTGATACAACCCGCGAATCGCAAAAATCATATTTCACTAATTTAACCACTTAACCACCAATGACCTGGGAATCATTTGTTTTTTTCGCTATACCATCCGTTCTGTTGTGGGTGGCGGGAGCTTATTTTGCACTAAAAAATCGAGCAAGAATAGCGATTTTTTTGACTCTTGCGGGAATTTTTGTTTTTGCCTCTTACATAGCGGGAATTTGGATTTCACTTGAGCGTCCGCCTTTGAGAACAATGGGCGAGACACGCCTCTGGTATTCTTTTTTTCTACCTGTTGCCGGACTTTTAACATACCTTCGCTGGAAATATAAATGGATACTCTCATTCAGTACGATTTTGGCATTTGTTTTTATTTGTGTGAATATATTTAAACCTGAAATTCACAACAAAACCCTCATGCCCGCCCTCCAAAGCCCTTGGTTCGCTCCCCATGTGATTATCTACATGTTTTCCTACGCAGTTCTCGGAGCAGCGACAATTATCGGATTGTATTTTTTGATTCGGAAAAATGACAAACATTTCAATGAAGATGTAATGAATTTAATCGACAACTTAGTGTATGTCGGAACAGCTTTCTTGACAATGGGAATGTTGATTGGAGCTATCTGGGCGAAGGAAGCGTGGGGTCACTATTGGAGTTGGGATCCGAAAGAGACTTGGGCTGCCGCTACTTGGCTCGGTTTCCTGATTTATATCCATTATCGAAACCATAAGCCCAAAAAACTCCGTAACGCTCTGGCGGTGTTAGTGTTTTCTTTCGTGTTACTTCAAGTTTGCTGGTACGGGATCAACTACCTTCCTTCAGCAAAAGGTGTTAGCGTGCATACCTATAGTTTGGATTAGCTCGTCACCTCCTTTTTTTTATTTCTAAAGCAACAAGAATCGGCAAAGTCAACACACCTCCTTTTTATTTTAATTCGTTGACAATGAGTTGGTTGGATTTGTTTTGTTAAAATAGTACGCAAACTGTCAACCCGCTTTTATTGAAATGACTTTTTTATCGATTAGACTTGGGAAAAACATAGTCTGCCGGGATGCTATTGTTTCGTACTTACAAAAAATGTGTTATTTTTGTGAATATTAGTGAATGTTCATATAATATCAAAAACAAAGACCTTCGAGAACGTTGTGTTACTAAAAATCAGTTCTTCTTTCCGGAAAAAACTTTCTATAATTATTTTATAAATTTTTCAAAACATGAAATTAAAAAGCATTTTGTTAGTAGCAGCTATGTTTATTAGCTCACTTTGGTTTATTAAAGCTCAAGAATCTGAAGAACCGAATCAGTTTGATGTTTCGTTCCAATTCCGTCCGCGCGCCGAATACAGGAATGGTTATAAATATCCGAGATCTGAAGGTGATCTGAAGTCAGGTTTAGTAACTCAACGTTCACGCTTGAGTCTTGATTACCGGAGAGAAATACTTTCTGCCGCTTTAAGTCTTCAGAATGTGAGTATCTGGGGACAATATCCGCACTCCAATACAAATCAAAGCAATATAGCTATATATGAAGCGTGGGCTCAGCTAAAAAGCAGTGAAGGATTATTTGCGAAGTTTGGTCGGCAGGTGCTACATTACAACGATGGAAGGCTTATTTCTGTTGCCAATTGGAATCAAGCTTCTCGGGCGCACGATGCTTTGAAGTTTGGATATCAAACTAATTTACACCAATTAGATGCTGTTTTGGCTTATAATCAGCACAGAGACAGGCCCGGTGGTGGCACCTATTACGACAGATCAAATGGAATACCTTATAAAACGATGCAGTTGCTTTACTATCAAAATAATCAGATAAGAAATTTCACACCATCGTTTATTTTCATAAATGTAGGATTGGAAGAGGGGGTAGAGCCGGAAAGTAAATTAGCATACACCCAGACTGTGGGTACAAACCTGATATACAAGCCGACAGATGAGTTGAGGCTGACGGGAATCGGATATTATCAAATGGGAAAAAGAGTTGGGTTGGATGAAAATATCTCCGCTTATTTTCTCGGGCTGAAGGGTGAGTATAATGTGTCTGATCAAGTGAAAGTGACCGCGGCAACTGAGTTTATGAGCGGTGAAGACTACAATTCACCCAATCCAAACGACAGCTTTAATGCTTTTAGCGTGCTTTATGGCGGGAATCATGGATTGTATGGAGTTATGGATTACTTTGTGGATGTGCCTTATAACACCGGTATGAATCTGGGTATCTGGGATAATTTTTTGAATGTATCTTACAAGCCGGCACAAAAATATACGTTAGGATTGACTTACCACTACTTCCTCACAGCATCAGACGTGTATGATGGCGCCGAAAAGCTGAGCAGGGGATTAGGTTCTGAGATTGATTTGCAATTTGACTATAGCATAAGGAAAGATGTAAACCTGTCTGCAGGCTATTCTACCTATTTTGGCACTCCTACCATGGATTTTGTAAAAGGTGGTGATCATAAAGTTTGGCAAGACTGGGCATATGTGATGATTACTGTGAATCCACGGGTTTTCTCCGCGAAATGGTGATGATACAAGCAAATGAATAATCGGGCGGGGTATCCGAAATTAGTCCCGGTTGTTGCTCATGCTCAGAGATTTAGCCACTTCCGAAGCATCGGAATGTTTCAGTTGTGGCTGTTTTTTTTCGGTCTGTAATGATTTAAATTGTAAAAAACTATGGAATTTATTCGAATCCAATCTATCGATAACATTTATACTGACGAGTTGATAAAGCTATATTTAGAGTCGTTTCCTGAAAATCAACGGCGATCGGTTTCTGAATTTAAAGCGCTGTTAGGCAGTGATGACCGATTTCATTGCAATGCAGTATTGTTAAACAATGAATTGGTGGCATTTTATAATTATTGGGATTTTGAGGATTTTTATTTCGTGGAGCATTTGGCATTAGAGCCACCTCTTAGAGGCTATAAGCTGGGGGAGAAAATAATAAATTTAGTCAGGAAAAATTTAAATTTACCCTTGGTGTTGGAGGTTGAGCCGATAGATGCATCGGAGTGGGGCAGCCGACGAATAGAGTTTTATCACAGATTAGGTTTTCAAATTATTCCGCAAAAATACAAACAACCTCCATACCGGAAGGGTGATAATTTTATTTTACTCCACTTGATGTGTGATTATCCGGAATTTGCCGAGGAGAATTTCGAGAATATAAAAGAAATAATCTATAAAAATGTATATAGGGTGGGGAGTGAATAGAATCTGCTGAAAATACTCCTCGTACTTCCAGTTGAGTTCGATGAGTGTTTTTTTGTTCAGAAAAAAGGTTCTCGGGTCATGAATAGAGCTGTAGAAAAACATCGCGGTTGGTTTGAATGTGAATGAAGAAATAAATTCATTCGTTTTATTCAGACCCTTAACAGACCGAAGACTGAAAAGCGGGAATCACCTGTTTGTAAGTTAAATGCTGTATGTCACTTGAGCAGGAAAAGCAAAAATAAAACAATGAAGCTGTCTCGATTCAAATTTGAGACAGCTTCATTGTTATTTTCGTGATACGGGATTGTGTTTCTTTCAACAATTAAATCTCGCTATCATCTTCGTAGTAATGAGCATATTGGTTATCTTTTTTGTTCTTTCTGCCGTAGTAACCGTAACCATATCCGTATCCATATCCATAGCTGCCCAAATATTTTACATAAGAACCGCCTTCTGATTTGACATCATTCAGGATTACGTAGAACTTACTTAACTTGTCATTTCTTAACTGTTCGGTAAGTTTTTTGAAGAATGCTTTGTTCGTTTTATGACTTCTTACTATGAACAAGTTTGCATCCATCATTGGAGCAAGCGAATACGCATCTGCCACCAAACCAATCGGAGAAGTATCCACAATGATATAACTATACGTTTTACGAAGCTCATTGAACATTTCTTTAAGCTTTTCAGAACGGATTAATTCACCCGGATTTGGAGGAACGGTTCCAGCGAGAAGAATGTCGTAATTGACTCCTTCTTTTTTGATAATCAACTCATTAAGAGGTTTGTCTCCAATCAAGTAATTAGTTACGCCCATCTCTTCTTTTATATCGAATCGTTCGTTGATACTTGGTTCTCTGATATCCATATCCACCAAAATCGTTTTTTGTCCTGTCATTGCATACACGGAGGCCAGATTCGTGTTAAAATAAGTTTTTCCATCGCCCGATTCGGCCGAAGTGGAAAGAATGGCTATGTTGTTTTTTCGCTGTACGATAAACTCAATTCGTGTCCGTATAACCCGAAACATTTCTGTAAACGAAGATCGTGGACGGTTTGCGGCAAGAACCGGATCTAAGCTATTCGTGTGTTTGATTGTACCGATTAGCTGGTAGGGACTGTTTCTTTCAATATCCTTCGCATCCCGAATGGTAGTGTTCAGAAGCTCCTTGAGAACTACAAAGAGTGCCGGAATCAGCAGACCTATGAATAGGTAAGTCATTGTAGTCCTGGATTTTGTGCCTCTGTTCGTAGATGCTGTAACTCTTGCTTTGTCCAGCAAATTATTATCCGGGCTGTTTGATGCTTTTTGAATAGCGGCTTCAGCACGTTTTTGAAGGAAGAACGTGTAATAGTTATCATCAACCCGGTATTTTCGTTCTATTCCAATAAGCTGCATTTCTTTGATTGGTAATGCGCTGATTTGCTGCTGGACAGTAGAAAGTTTGGCGTCTAAGTCATTCTGTTCAATCTGCAAGGAGGCACGCATGTTTTTTATTACCTCTTGAAAAGATATTTTCAAACTCTCGATTTCTCTTTCATATCGAGAATACAGTGGGTTTTTTTCGTTGGTTTCATTCTTTTTTGAGATAACGTCATTAAACTGAGCTACCAATGACATCAACATCGGTTCATTCAATCCTAAGCTGGATGGCGCTACAATCGAACCGGATTCTAAATTGGTTTGCAGGTAGTTAGCTAAGTAGTTCAGGTAGTTTTCTCGTAATTTCAACTGCGCTTTTTGATTGTCATATTGCGAAGCTTTTCCTAACACTTCGCTTGAGTGGCTGGTGAGGTCAACGATTTGGTTGCTTTTTCTGAATTGAGTCATGGCGCCTTCTGAAAGAGCCAGCGCATCGGAAACTAAATTCAGTTGTTCGTCAATAAAGTTTATTGTTTTGTTGGCCGCATCGTTTTTTCGTTCTAAGTTTTCAATCAAAAACACCTCAAATAATTTGTTGATAAAATCAATATCACGAGCCGGAGTTTCGCTTACCAACGAGACTTTGAGCACGGAAGATCTGTCCGCAACAAATCGGGGGCTTAATCGGGACATAAAATCTCCGATAAGTGAAGATTTATCTCGCAATCTGAAATAAATTTCTCGGTTATCTATAGATTGCATCGAGTGATTTACTGTGATAAAGAAAAGATTGTGTTGTAGTGGAATACCCAAACGCCCTTTGATTTTCAGATTTTTATTTATTCTACCTTCTTCATCCGATATTATAAAAGAACCGTCTTTGTTTAGTTCCAATTTGAATAAAACACCGTATGCACGCGGATCAACGTGCTCCTTTGTGATGTAAATCGGACTGGTTTTATAAAGATTCCTGGTTTTAAATCTTCCTTTGGATATATAATCTGTCGATAAAAAGGGAATACTGTCCACCACACGGCTAATCAGGTCATAGGATGTGAGCATGATTACCTGATTGTCAAGGTTTTTATAGCCGGATTGCACTCCAAATCCCTGCATAAAGACATTGCCGCCGTAACTTCGGCTATCGTCGATAATAATCGTACCGCTCGACTCGAAACTTTCCACCCAGGTTCGGTTTTTCAGATAAGCCAATCCGAATGCCACAAGTGCGAAAAACACAAACAGATACCAATATTTCAAAAATAAGAAAATCCATTCTTTCAGATTGAAACCGGAATCATCGTTGTCATCAAACTGTTGCGTATATTGTTTGTTTTCTTCCATAATATGTTAGGTAATTAGTATGAAAATATAGAATTTTATGAAAAATCAGGTTCAAAATTGTAATAACCACAAAACCATTTTTTATACCCAAAGTCAATAAAGAGACGATAGTAAAGGCGTTGTAAAAGTCATTTATTACGTTAGTCTTGTATATCCGAGCTGCTTGAATCGTATATTTCAGACTTCATTCAGCGTTCACTTGTTCACAAACTTTGTATAATAAAATACTGTTGTCAAAAGTGATAATGATGAGGTTATCAGCGCCATTAGTCCACTGTAGCTATTCGTTTTGTAGAAGCTGGCCGCATCTTTTTGCACGTAGATAATGTCGTTTGGATAAATATAATAATACTTTGAGTCAATTACTGATTTCGGGCGAATGTCAAATTCCAGAATTTGAGGCACTCCGTTTGTTTCTCTTACTATTTTCACATGCTTCCTGTCAGCGCTGAGCGCTATAGCGCCTGACTGAGCGAGAGCTTGGTAGATTGTCATCTTGTCTTTGTAAATCGGGAAAACTCCTGATCCGGCTTCACCGATTATGGTAAATGTCTTATTGGCTAAAGCTAATTTTACTTCAGCATCGCTTACCAACTGCGCGTAGTGTTTTCTCACCTCTTCAGTTGCCTGTTCGATAGTCAGTCCTTCCACTTTGATAGAAGATGCAAATGGCATATCTACAGTCCCATCGGTAAAGATTCTGTAACTTAATCTTTGCTGCGTAGAAACGTTTCCTGTTTCAATCAGCTTCAAGAAATCTTCATCTGATGTCAAAAGTCTGAAGTAGAGCTCATCGTTGATTTGGAGCAAGTAATCTTTGAAGAGTTCATTGGAGTATTGTGGCAAAGATTTGGCTTCCTGCAGGAGTCGTTTGTCTTTTTGAGTGTAGCATGAACTTAACAACAGGACTGTTAAGGCTAAAAAAAGGAAGCGAATATGTTTGTAGTTGAAAGTCATAGAATAAAGTGTAGGATTAATTAGGGAGTTGTTTCCGAAGTATTCTGTTTTTCTTTTATAGGTTTAACCAAGTTATAGATCAGCACAGCGAATGAAATAGTCGAGAAGGTAGTTGAAAGCGCTGTGCCAAGGTTAGTTACAGAAAAGAATTGACTTCTCACATCTTGTATGTATATCACATCGTTGGGTTGAATATAGTAGTATTCAGAGTTGATAATATTCTTACTTCTAATGTCAAACGTGCTTACTTTTACACCTTCAGGCGTTTCTCTGAGCAATTTGATAGAGCCTCTGTCACCAAACGTACTTATATCACCCGCCATAGCCAAAGCCTGAAAAATATTCATTTTTTCTTTTAGAATCGGATATCTTCCATTCGTTGTACTGCCTATCACGCTGAAATACCTTCCTACTATTCTTAAATCAATCGAACATTCGTCTTTTATTATGGACTGAATAGCGGTTTGGATGTTTTTTTTAGCATCTCTTACTGTTTGACCTTGAATACTGATTTCTCCTAAAATCGGCAGCTTGATAGTACCTTTGTCACTCACTGTGTAAGTGTACAAATCGGAGTAATCAGAGCTTCCTAACATGTAGCTTATGTTTTGCGTACTTCCATTAAACAGAATATTGGTTTTCTGATCCGGAGAGTAGATTCGGATATAAAGCTTGTCTGTTGGATTCAAAATGTACTCTTCATATCCAATGCTGTCGATATAGGCAGGAATATAGGAGGATGAGTCTTGGAGATAATTTGTTTTTTTTGGTGTAATGCAAGATTGCAAAAAAACAGTACCAACAAGAACAAAAAATGAGGTTTTTATTACTTTATGAAGGTTTTTGAATTGCATAAAATTTACTTCAAAATTAATATTGGATTACAAAGATATTCAAAAATTAATGTTTCCAAAGAGATATCTAAAAAAAACTGATTAAAACTTGAGTTTTTAATCCAAAATTACTTCATTTTAGCGATGAGTTGCACCTCTACAGCATATTTGTCATTTTAGATTAGAAAGCTTGGGATGTCTCCAAACTATAGTTCGCCGTTGCAAAAGTATAGTTGATTTGTTTTTTTTCAGTAATATGCTTATTCTCAGTATATTTAGTTGGAATAATTTATAACGAAATGATATGCCGGTTTTAATAATAAAAGGCTGTCCGAATTACAATGAGACAACCTTTTATTTTTTCAGATTATTTTGAAATGCTAAAATGGCAAATCTTTAACATCATCAGTTCCGACGCTAAAGGATTGATTGTTTTGGTCGATTATTGGAGGAGCATGCGAAATATCGGGTAGAGGAACTTCATTTTGTTGCGATGCGGCTTCTTCTTTTCTTACATTCCATGCACGAATTGTAGTGTACCAGCGACTATTATACTCACGACTCTCGATATCAAAACTTACCGTAACATTCTCTCCGACAGCTATAGGAAATTTATCAATTCTGTCATTAAACAGATTAATACAAATTTTCTTTGGGTACTGCTCGCTTGTTTCAATTACAAAATCCTGCGAACGCCAAAGCCCGTTTTTCCCTTGTCCGCTTTGCTCCGGTAATACAGCTATTACTTTTCCTGAAATATCCATTATATTTTTTTTTATGATTATCTAATATTCTTGTGGTCAACTTGAGTTTATATAAATACTCAGATTTTGCACGAAAAATCGACTTTTATACGATTCCACCTGTTAAAGAGGAAATTAAAGGGGAGGTGAAGTGCTAAAATTTACATACATGAATGAATTATAACTCAAACACCAAAAATCGACATAAGTTCAATGATTCGTTTTATTTATTTACAAACTGCAAAGATAAGAAAGTATATTTTTCTTTGTAAGCATCCCACATTCGCCGT
>LSQX01359047.1_pt1 | contig 15448 bp, 14 predicted proteins | sample 654561 | NCBI WGS metagenome assembly LSQX01 (sample SAMN04489861, study PRJNA283612) | anaerobic digester metagenome | isolation source: 4 biogas reactors fed with cattle manure at either 37C or 55C with and... | place: Denmark: Kongens Lyngby | collected 2014 | reverse complement strand
CGAAACCAAACCAGTCGAAACCAAGCCAGTCGAAGCGCCCTCAGAGAAACCCGGTCCGCCTGCGGAAGAGAGTCAACCGGTAAAACAGTAGGGTAGCCCGAAGACGCTACTTGAGCATGGATTCAGCAGCAGTCGGCCGCCCCCGCGCGTGGGGCCCGATCAGTCACATGGAGTGGATCGAGTGATTCGAGAGCAGGCGTTGGCACATCTGAAGGCCCTGGGCGCGCGGCCGGGGGAGACCGTCGAATTCAGTTGGTTCATTTTTCGCCTCACGGAGACCGCCGGTCAGCTCGACATCGAGGCGCTCGATTTCCAGCAAATCGCCTCATTCACCAAGGATTTCCGGCGCGTCGACCAGATCCATTCGGCCCAGATGCAGGTCCTCCGCGAGGAGCAGGCCGCGCCGGCGTTCTGCAATCTCCGCCAGGTGGCCGCCTGCTCGAAGTCCTACGCGCCGGGTTCGCCCCATGCCTTCATCAGCCGGGTGGCGGGCGCTGAGGGCGATCAGTCGGGGTGGTACGTGGGAGTCGTCGACGATCCGCTCGATGTCCACAACCCGGATAATGTGGGCATCAAATCGTTGTATGAAATCTCCATCAAAGACCGCCGGCTGTTGCCCTACTGGCTCCTGCCGCCCGGATATCGAGTTGTCTTCGAGGGCGGGCAGCCGGAGGTCTTTCGCTGCTGAGCCCCGGCGCCGGCGACGTGCGGCGGCAAATCGCCGCGCGAGTCATCCCTCCGTGGCCCATCGCGATCAGTTCCTCGGGGGATTCCCAAATGACGCACCGCCCCCCCGTCACACCGGCCCTGGCCGCGCTCCTGCCGTTTGCACTGCTGGGGCCGGCGGTCTTTGCCTATAATCCTCCCACCGACCAGGCCGGGCGGCTGTCGGTCCGCATCGAGGGGCCCGCGGAGGTGACGGAGACCGGCGTCGCGCTCCCCTTGGGGGTGGTCCTGCGAAACGGCGGCCAGTCGCAGCTCCGCGGAACCGTCCGCCTCCGCGTGATCGACCAGTGGAAGGCCGACCCGGACGGCGCGGTTCGGTTCCAGCTCGGGCCGGGTGAAACGGCCGTGCTGCCGTTTTCGATCACCGGCGGCGATCTGCACCGGCAGTGCGTCGCGTGGTCGGGCGGAGAACGCGTCTGGGTCAATCGCGGGCAGACGGACTGGCCCGTGGGCGAGACCCTGCTGCCCGAGTACGCCTTCCTCGCCGAAGCGCCCTGTGGCTCCGGCACGCTGCGGGCGGGCATCGTCCGCCGCCAGGGGGTGATTGTCGAATTCGCCCATTCCGCCGAGCAGTCCTATGTCAACGGCCGCCAGTGGGCCGATCCCTCGCCGCTCCGCTCAAATCCGGATCCCCGGCCGATCGATTTCGGCGGCGTGATCACGGCGGGCGGCTGCCGGATTCGCCCGCACGCCGGGCAACTGGAGATCGCGCCGCTGCCGGGTGAACACGCGCCGGCCTTCTGGCTGAAGATCGACTGGCCGCGGCTCCCCTGGCAGATGCCGCTCCCGCAGCATGTCGATGTGCTGGCCGAGGACGGATCGGTTCAAAGCGGCGATCCGCGGCGAGACGCTGGAACTGGAGTGTTCGGGCGGCGTGTTCGCATACCGCCTCCGATGAACGGCGGGCAGGTCGTCCGCCGTCTGGCCGGGAGCCGCCGGCGACGGCTTGGATTCGGCCAAACGCCGCCGGGCAAGCCCGCCCGGTGCTCGCGGCCTGCGGATTGTCCAAAACGGACGCCGCCGTTAGGATGGTAAGATTGGCGGTTGTGGCGAACCTGCGCTGTGCACAAACGTGCGCCGGCTGCGACCTGCCGCTGTTCGCCGCGGACCGATGGTTCTCTCGCTTGAGCCCATGCCGTGATGAAACTCCCGCCCGAGGGCGCTCGCTGGTTGATTTCGCTTCGCTGGATCGCCTGCGCGACGGTCGTCGTCGCCGCGCTGCTGGCGTCCGAGGTGCTCGGCGTGCTGCCCAACCCGATCCCGGTCTGCGCCGTGGCCGTGGTGATGCTCGGCTGCAACATCTGGTTCTGGGTCAGCCAGCGCGACTACGGGGCCGGCGAGGCGCACGTCGACCGATTCATCTTTTACCAGATTGTCCACGATCTCCTGGCCTTGTCGGCGCTGGTCTACCTTTCCGACGCCACGCGCAATCCGTTCCTCTTCTTCTTCGTCTTCCACATGATTGTCGGGAGCATGTATCTACACGGGCGAATGCCCTATGTGGTGGCCGCCCTGGCGAGCGGACTGACGGGGATCATCTTCCTTGTCGAATACGCGCGGGGCGCGCCCTCGTTCCCGATCCTCCTGCCGGCCGATCCGCCCGGCCCGCGCTCGCTCGACGGGGTCTACCTGCTGTGGATGTTCAGCGCATTGGCGAGCACGTTCTGGCTCGCCGTGTACTTGACGACGGCCATGCATCGCCACGTCGACCGGGCCCACGACGAGCTCCGCCAGAAGGAGAAGATGGTCGGGATCGGGCAGCTTGTGGCGGGGATCGCCCACCAGATCGCCAACCCGCTCGACGGGATGCAGAACTGCCTCAGCCGGATCGGCGAAAGCGTCCGCGGAGATCCGCAGCTCGCCGAATACGTGCGGATGATGGTCGACGCTCTGGAGCGGATCGAGCGGACCGCCAAGCGGGTCCAGGCGTTCGCCCAACCGCGCGGCGTCACGCTCCAGCGGACGGAGGTCAACACGGCGGTCGAATCCATGCTGCAAATGCTGGGCAGCGATCACGGCAAGAACATCCACATCGAGACGAAACTCGGCAAGGTGCCGGCCGTGGAGGGCGATCCGTACACGCTCCAAGAGGTGCTTTTCAACCTGGTGGCGAATGCCCTCGCCGCGATGCCCTCCGGCGGCAGTCTGACCCTGCGGACGGCGGTCGTCTCGCGGCCGAGCGACGGGGACCCGGGGACCGTGGCGGTGGAAATCTCCGACACCGGGGAAGGAATCCCGCTTGAACTGCAGGATCGCGTCTTCGAGCCGTTCTTCACCACGCGAGGCGATGCGGGAGGGACCGGCCTGGGATTGGCGCTTTCGCGGATGATGATTTCCGAGATGGGCGGCCGCATCCATGTCGAAAGCGCCCCCGGCCACGGCACCACGTTCAGCGTCATCCTCAAGGCCGCTCGCGACGAAGAGCCGAGAACCGACGGATAGGTTATGCCGCCAATGGAACGATTGCCCGGTTCCCAAACGCCGCTCCCCCCAGCGCCAGCCCTCCCCTGGTTCCCCAGCTCCAGCTTGGGAACCTCTCCCCCGACCCCATCACCGACCGACCCCCGGCCCCCGGCCGCCTGAATCATGCGCATCCTCGTAGTTGACGACGAAAAGATCAAACGCGTCACCCTGGCCGACGACCTGGCGACGCAGGGGCACGAGGTCGAGACCGCCTGCGACGGCCGGGATGCGCTCGGCAAATTGTCCGCGGCGCGATTCGACGTCGTGGTGACCGATCTGAAGATGCCCAACATCGACGGCATCGAGCTGCTCAAGCGGATCAAGCAGGGCCCGCTGGCCGATACGGTGGTCGTGATGATGACGGCTTACGGAAGCATCGAGGTCGCCGTGGAGGCCGTCAAGCTCGGGGCCTTCGACTTCGTCACCAAGCCGTTCCGCAACGACGACATCTTCCCGCTGCTCGCCCGCATCGAACGCGAGCGGAAGCAGGCCGCCGAGGCCGCGGCGGCGGACGAGCCGCCACGGCCCGACGCCTCGATCGCCGAATCGATCGTCACCGAGTCGCCGTCGATGGATCGCGTGATGCGGATGATCGAGATCGCCGCCCGAACCGACGCCAACGTCCTGCTCCTCGGGGAGACCGGCGTGGGCAAGGACCTGATCGCCTCGGTGATCCACCGCCACTCTTACCGCAGCGGGTTCCCCTACGTGAAGGTCGGCTGCACGCTCTTCCCGCCGCAGTTGATCGAGAGCGAGCTCTACGGGCACGAGAAGGGATCGTTCACCGGCGCGGAGGAGAAACGGAAGGGCCGCTTCGACCTCGCCCAGGGCGGCACCCTGTATCTCGACGACGTCGACGACATCCCGCTGGAGCATCAATCGAAGCTTTTGCGGGCGATCGAGGAAAAGGTCTTCGAACGCGTCGGCGGCACGACGCCGATCCAGGCCGACGTGCGGATCATCGCCTCGACGAAACAGAACCTGCTCGACAAGATCGACGACGGCTCCTTCCGCCGCGACCTCTACTACCGCCTCGATGTCCTGCGGATCAACATCCCGCCGCTCCGCGACCGGCTCGACGACCTGCCGATCCTGGTTGACCACCTGATGCAACGGATTGCCAAGGACGAGCCCTACGTGATCGATTCCGACGCCGTCGACGTCCTCCTCCGCCACGACTGGCCGGGCAATATCCGCGAACTGTACCACACGCTCGAACGGGCGTGGCTGGTCGGCGCCGACCACATCACCGCCCGGCTGCTGTCGGCGGAAATGGCCGGCATCGCGGCCAAGAAGAAGCCGGCCAGCGGCGGCTTCCGCGCCGCCATGGACCAGGCCGAACGCCAACTCCTGGCCGACGCCCTGGCGGCCGCCGGCGGCAACAAGTCGGCCGCCGCGGAAGCCCTCGGCATGAAAGCCTCAACCTTCCGCGACAAACTCGCCAAGCACGGACTGGGGTAGGCGGACGCGGCAAATCGTTCACGGCCAGACAGATCATCAATCTGCTCAAGCGCCATGCTGCTGGGACGATTCTGCGGCAGTTTCGCGCGGATAAACTCCACCACAAGACTGCGTCCGAGTACCAGGTATGGCAAGAGGGCAGTCAGCCGAAGCAAATCCAGACCGATGAAATGATGTGGCAGAAGCGGGAGCTTGGGAACGAGAGAAGAATAGCGACTTGCAGACAGCGCAAGCGGCTCCAAGGTTGCCAGGCCCTCTGGACGGGGGGGCCGCGGCGGCGTACAATCCTAGCATCTGCAAAACATCGGGACTGGCAAGCGATGACCAGAATTACGATTGAACTGCCGGACTGCCTCGCCAACCAGCTTGGGGCCGACGCGGACGAAATGGCTCGTCGCGTACTTGAGGCGGTCGTTCTCGAAGGTTACCGGAGCCAAAGGCTTTCTCGGGGAGAAGTCGGGCAACTGCTGGGCCTCAGTTGGCAGCAGGTGGAAGAATTCCTCGCCAGCCACGGCGTTCCGTATCATTACGCAATGGACGATCTCGATGAAGATCGTGGCAACCTGAAGAAGGCCCTTGGACCACCGTGACCGTTGTCGTATCCGATACGGGTCCGCTGAATTACCTAGTGCTCTGCGGCGCAATCGATATCTTGCCGCGATTGTTTGAGACAGTCGTTGTCCCAGCAGCGGTCTTGGCAGAACTGGAGCATGAGGACACGCCGGCGGCGGTGCGCCGTTGGGCCGGCGCGCTGCCTTCTTGGGTCGAAGTCCGAACGCCCCGTTGCCCGTCTGCGGCGACGAAGCTTGACTGGGGCGAACGTGAGGCGATCTTTCTTGCGCTGGAAGTCAAAGCGGATCTCGTTCTGATCGACGATCGTGCCGCGCGGCGCGCGACCGTGGGCTGAACGTGGCAGGGACACTGGGTGTGCTGGAGAGAGCGGCAGGGACTCTGGGACACGCTCAAGACACTGCTGAAGACGACGTTCAGGATCGATGCCGCCTCGAGCGAGGCGATGCTTGAGCGAGACGCACGGAGACGAGGTTAAGAAACCGGGACGGATCCCGCGCCAGGGGGAGGGCGGCCGCGGACCCATCAAACCACCTTCAGGGTGCATGAACGAGAGGTGAGGGGAACGAGGGAAACGCGTGCTTGTCTCGATGTCCGTCCCCCGGTATCCTGGCGGGCGCTGATTGACGTGTTCTTCCGGGGAGGATTCGTGCGATGAAACCATCCGTCTTGCTGCTCGCCGCCGCGATTGCCTCATCTGCCGCCCTTGCCGCGGGGGCCGATCGGCCCAACGTCCTGTGGATCACCAGCGAGGACAACGGTCCCCATCTCGGCTGCTACGGCGACAAGTACGCCGACACGCCGAATCTCGACCGTCTGGCCGCCCGCGGCGTGATCTATCGAAACGCCTGGTCGAACGCGCCGGTCTGCGCCCCCGCGCGGACAACGATCATCTCCGGCCTCTATCCGCCGTCGACCGGCTCGGAGCACATGCGGAGCAGCGCCCCGCTGCCACCGCACATGAAGATGTATCCACAATACCTCCGCGAGGCGGGCTACTACTGCACGAACAACTCCAAGGAAGACTACAACCTGGAGAAGCCGGGCCGGATCTGGGACGAATCGAGCGGCCAGGCCCACTGGCGAAACCGCCGGCCGGACCAGCCCTTCTTTGCGATCTTCAATTTCACCGTGACCCACGAGAGCCAGGTCCGCAAGCGGCCCCACAAGGCGGTCCACGATCCGGCCCGAGTCGCCCTTCCCGCCTACCATCCCGACACGCCCGAGGTCCGCCGGGATTGGGCCCAGTACCACGACAAGATCACCGAGATGGATCGGCTGGCCGGCAAGGTGCTGCAAGAACTGGACGACGACGGCCTGGCCGGCGAGACGATCGTCTTCTACTACGGCGACCATGGGCCGGGCATGCCGCGGAGCAAGCGCTGGCCCTACAACTCCGGCCTGCGGGTGCCGATGATCGTCTCGATTCCAGCCAAGTGGCGACACCTCGCCCCGCCCGACTACAACCCCGGCGGGTCGAGCGACCGGCTCGTCGGGTTCATCGACCTGGCGCCGACACTGCTGAGCCTCGCCGGCATCGAGCCGCCCGACTTCATGCAGGGGCACGCGTTCCTCGGCAAGTCTTGCCAGCCCGGCCCGCAGTACTTGTTCGGCTTCCGCGGCAGGATGGACGAGCGCTGCGACATGGTCCGCACCGTGGGCGACGGGCGCTACGTCTACCTCAAGCACTACATGCCGCACAAGATCTACGGGCAGCACATCGCCTACATGTTCGAGACCCCCACCACCCGGGTCTGGAAGCGGCTCTACGACGAGGGCAAGCTCAAGCCGCCGATGACGGGTTTCTGGCAGACCAAGCCGGCCGAGGAACTCTACGACCTCCAGAACGATCCCCACGAGGTGAAGAACCTGGCCGATTCGCCGCGGCACCAGGAGGTGCTCTCCAGGATGCGCGCAGCGCACCGCGACTGGGTCTTCCGCATCCGCGATCTCGGCTTCCTGCCGGAGGGCGAGATCCACGCCCGCGATCCCGGCGCAACGCCCTACGAGATGGGGCACGATCCGGCGAAATATCCGCTCACGAAGATCTTTGCGGCGGCGCAGGCCGCTAGTTCCCTGAAGAGCGAGGACCTGCCCAAGCTGCTCGAAGCCCTGGCCGACGGCGACAGCGCTGTCCGCTACTGGGGCGCGATGGGGCTTCTGATCCGCCAAGCCGACGGGGTTGCCGCGGGCAGGGCGGCGCTCGACAAGGCCCTGTCGGACAGTTCGCCCTACGTGCGGATCGTCACGGCCGAAGCCCTCGGCCGCTATGGAACCCAGCGCGAGGCTGCCCGAGCCCTCGGCGCGCTGATCACGCTGGCTTCCGTGGAAGAAAACAGCGTCTACGTCGCGCTCGCCGCGCTCAGCGCGATCGACGATCTCGACACGCGTGCGCGGAGTGCCCGGGCCGAAATCGCCGGGCTGCCGGTGAAGGCCAAAAACATGCCCAACCGCATGGGCGGCTACCTGGAGCGGCTGATTGGCAAGACGCTCGGCGACCTGGCGCCGTAAAGCGGCGGTGCGATGAGAGGGCTCTGCTTCATGTCGGCGCCGACCCCGACGGCATCCTGATCCGCCCCCCCCCCGAGGGTCCGCGTCTTGACCGCGCAGACAACCGTCCGCGCGCCGTCGGGCGAGGCGGCTCTGGTCGGCGGGCTGGCTGACCAAGGAAGAGGACCAGACGGTCGAACTCTTCTCCTGGTTCCCAAGCTGGAGCTTGGGGGGCGGTGGCCGGGTCTGGGCGTTCCCAAGCTGGAGCTTGGGAACGAGTTGGCTCGCTTCACGCTGAGAGGCGGCGGTCCATCAGAGCAGTTCCACGGGCTCTTGGACAACGCGCTCGCCGACGATCTCCTGGGCGAGCTGGCGATAGTCGGCGGCCCCGTTGGAATGCGGGTCATACTCGAAGATCGACTGCCCGAAGCTGGGGGCCTCGGCCAGCCGCACATTGCGGCGGATTCGCGTCTGGAAGATCTGCGCGCCCGCCCAGGGCGTTTCGCCGTGGAAACTCTCCTGGAAGAACTCATCCACGTCCTGGCTCACTTCGGCGGCCAGCCGCGTGCCGGCGTCGTACATGCAGAGGACGATCCCACTGAGCTTCAGCCGGTTGTTCAGCCTGCGGGAGACAAGCTGGATCGTCTGGAGCAGTTTGCTCAGGCCGTGCAGCGCAAGAAAATGGGGTTGCAGCGGGATGAACACCTCTTCGACGGCGACCAGCGCGTTGATCGTCAACACGCCCAGCGATGGGGGACAGTCGATCAGCAGATAGTCGAACGATTCCGACTCCTCGTTGAGCTTGTCGCGGAGAATGAACTCGCGGCCAACGACCCCGGCCAGTTCGACCTCCGCGCCGGCCAGGTCCAGGTGCGAGGGAACGATCGAGAGACAACCGTTGACCGGTTGCCGGACATCGGCGAGCGAGGCCTCGCCGGTCAGGACGGTGTAGATCGACGTCATCTCGACCTGCGGTTCAATGCCGAAATGCAGGGTGGCATGGGCCTGGGGGTCCATGTCGATCAGGCAGACTCGCATCCCGCTATCGGCCAAGGCAGCGCTGATGTTGACCGCGGTTGTGGTTTTTCCCACGCCCCCCTTCTGGTTCATGATCGCAATGGAACGCATCCGCTTCCTTTCGGCTGGGTTCGTTCACTCTGTCCGGGCGCTCTGTGCCCGAATCTGAACGAGTGGGCTCGTCACTGGCAAAGCGCCGATTATACGCCTTCCAATGAAATGCTCCTACCCGGATTCGCGACCCGCAGACCACGTCTCGCCGAGACGCTTGTCCACGTTTTTTTCGGAGAGACCGAACCAAAGGCCTCGTTGCACCACGGTCTCGGCGCGATCGATCATGAGCCCGGATTTGAACCGGCATGTTCGACTATTTCTTTGACCGCCTCCGCAGATTTTGCCCAAGTTGCCTGGTAGGTCGTCTCCAGCGGAGCGGGGACGTACGTGCAAAAATCGAGAAAAATGGGCAAGGACGGGAGTCTGTCCCCCACGGCCATGGGCTCGACGTAGGCTGTCTGCGGCGGACCGGCGGAATAGGCCACCACCGTCAGCGGCTTATCGCCGGGCAGTTCGAACGGTTCTTCCCGGATTTCATCCCAGATCGCTTTATGAATGCCTTGAGGATCGCGCGGCGACGGGGGAAACAAGTCGACCACCAGCAAGTTGATCCCGTGCCGAACGAACTCCTCCGCCTTCAGGACGAACGACCGGAGGCTATGCCGGCTGCTCTTGTTGCCCGGCGAGACGATCTCGATTACCGCCACGACCTGCCCTAGCCGGTGCTTGATCAGGAGCCGATTGGCCTTGCCCACATACAGGTCGGGCTCCGCGGAAGTGATAAACCGCGCCCGCGGCGGCGTATCGGCGACCGCGATTCCTCCGCAGGCATCCGGCCGGTCAGGCGCAGTCGGCCTTCGCTTCAGCGTTACCACGTCGGGGATTGGGCCGCTGACGATCTGCTCGGCAAGCGCGAAGAAATCTGGCGGCAGAACGCCGGCGTTCAGCGCGTTTCGGATCTCAATCGTCCACGCCTGGTGGAAATCGTGGATGATGCCCGGCTCAACACCGCTCCAATCGTGAATGGGCATGCCCGTCTTCTCCATCAGGAATGAATCGCAAGGGTATGATCCTGATTATAGCGTCCATGCGGCGGATCGGGTGCGCCGGGAACCTGGAATCGGTCGCGCGATGGACCTCCTTCGGGCGGCACAGCCCGGCTCATCGGGGCAGTGTGAACCGTCTTCTTATAGCTCGGGACCGCCTCACGCCTGAAAGATGGACCTGGAAATGGGTCCTTTCGGGGGGCTAAACGCGGCGTATGGCTGCCTCGTGGGCCAAATCCAGCCCCTGCATTGGATTCCCGACGGCGGCTTGGGGCCTGCCGATTGGCCCGTTCTATGCGCAGGAAACCTGTTGAATTACCTCTTAAAGGGGGTGTAAGTCGCGGGATTTACCGGATAAGTTAGCGGTTCCGCTTGGTTTTTGATCGACCTGTGGTCACGTGCGGCAACGCCCCGACCGGCCGAGTTGGCTTCTTTCGGGTCGTCCGGAAACCGGCTTGGTGTGCCCTCTAGTCTGCGAATGTTGGTTTCCCCATGTGTTTGTTGGCATTGCAGTACAAGACCGCGCGTGACGCTCCGGTTCTGGTCGCTCAGAATCGGGAGGAGAGATACGATCGGCCCAGCCAGCCGCCCCGCATCCAGTCGGGGCGTCCGCGAGTCGTCTGCGGAATCGACCGGAAGGCGGGCGGCACCTGGTTTGGCGTGAACCAGCACGGCATGTTCGTCGCCGTGGCGAATCGGCCGAAACGTTGCGTGCCCGCCGAACCGCGTTCCCGCGGGCTGCTGTGCCGCGAGTTGCTCGGCACGCGGACGGCCACCGACGCGGCCGAACTGGCCGTCAAGGAGTTGGAGACCGGGCGCTACGACGGTGCCAGCTACATCTGCGCCGACGCCGACGCCGCGATCGTCGTCTACGGCGGGGATATCGTGGACGCCGTGACGTTGAAACCGGGGCTGCACCTGATCACCAACGGCAACGTCAACGACCGGTCCGATCCCCGCCAGGAGTTCGTCCGCCGGTTGCTGACCCTGCAACGGCTCGATTCCTCGGTCGCGTTTCTGGCGGTCGCCAGCCGGACCTTTTCACGCAAGCCGGACGCCCGGGGCAAGCGCGGCGTGGTCATCGTCGGAAACGAGCGGGGGACCGTCTCCTCTTCGCTCCTTTCGCTCGCCGATCGGAGCCAGAACTCCGTTTACCAATACGCCGCCGGTTCGCCCGGCGACAATCCCTACGACGACATCTCCGCACTGCTTCGCCAAGTCCTCTCGACCGATCGCTAAGCGGTCGGAGAGGACCTGGCGAAGCGATCAGCCGTCCTCCCGGAGTTGGTCCGCCTCGGCCGGCATCTGCTGGATCAGGGTGCGGATCCGTTCGTTCTTGACGTACTTCGCGTACAGCGGATGCCCTGGAGCCGCGATCGAGGGGAAGAGCAGGACCAGTGTGACGAGCACTGCCAGCGCGCGCCAGGCCCAGCGGCGGGCCGGCGCCAGCATCGCCAGCCCGTAGAGCACCCCAACCGCGCACCCCAACCCGTGCGCAACGTTGGCCACCAGCATGATCTTCAGGTAGGTCAGAACGATGCAGATGAAAAACCAGGCGACGAGCATCTGCACGACGTCCTGGCCGCACACGGCGTCGAAATCGCGGCGGTAGCGCCGCCCAACCCAGAGAATCCCAAACAGCCCGTAAACCACGCCCGAGAGCCCGACAATCGCCTGCTGCCCGTCGAGCGGAGCGTCCCAGTTGCTCACCAGGAACGACGGCACCATCGAGACGAAGGCCAACAGCACGATCACCAGCAGGTATCGGAACGAGCCGAAAAACGGTTCGAGAGCACGGCCGAACGTCATCAACCAGTAGATGTTGAATGCCGCGTGGATCACCGATCCGTGGAGCAGCGCGGTGGTGAATGGCCGCCACAGCTCCCCCGACCAGATCGTCGACAGCAAGCCCAGCTTCCACGTCATGTAATAGACTTCGCGCCGCTCCGGTTCGAAGGTGCAGACCAGTTCGAGGGCCGCCGCCACCGCCGCGAGGAGCAGCGTGACGGGAGTCCGTCGGAAATCGATTGCCGGGACGGGTAGCACGGGTGAGCTTTCTAAAAACCCTCGAATTGACTAGTTTTCATGCACGGTTCAGAGCAGGGGGGCGACGGAGCCGACCGCGCGGCTCTGCCAAGCCGAATACAACCTTTTTTACTCTATCACGGCAGAGACGCCAACGACCGTTGACAAATCGGCATCCGCGCGGGCCGCCATCGAGCCCCTCGCGAACCGTGGTCTTTAGCGGCAAACCCCTTCCACCGAGTGACTTGCGTCGGCATCCCCGTCGCTCGGGCCGGATCGTGCCGGCCTGCGGGTGATGCCATCGAAAGGCTCGCCGCAGACCGTCTCCCCCTCGGATTAGTGAGCTGCCGTATGGCGAATGGGCCTTGAGCGGCGGCGAAGAAAGCCGTAGTTTAGAGGTCTTTGTCTCTCGCTGCTGGCGGATGGCGCCGAGCGATCTTCCGCGGGCTTCAGCGGGAACCTAGACGAATCATCCTATGTCCAGCATATCCAGCCGAACAACAAAAGACGCGGAAATCACTGTCAGGCGTTCCCGGGTTGGCCGGCTGATGGGGGTGCAGGTGGTCGGCGTCGGCAGCTATGCCCCCGACAAGCTCGTGCGGAACGAGGATCTCGCCGCGCTGGGATGCGACCCCGACTGGATCGTACAGCGGACCGGGATTGTCGAGCGGCGGCACGCGCCGCCGGAGATCGCCACCAGCGACATGGCGGTGATCGCGGCCGAGGAGTGTATTGAGGACGCCGGGGTCGACCCCTCGGAGATCGACCTGGTGCTGCTGGGCACGTTCACGCCCGACCAGTTGCTGCCCGCCTCCGCTTGTCTTGTCCAGGACCGCCTGGGGCTGTCCGCCCCGGCGATGGACCTGCACGCGGCCTGCGCGAGCTTCGCCTTTGCGATGATCACCGGCGCCCAGTTCGTCGCCAGCGGCTCGAGCAAGCTGGTCCTGGTGATCGGCGCCGACTGCAATTCGCGCGTCGTCAATCCGGAGGACAAGCAGACCTACCCATTGTTCGGCGATGCGGCCGGGGCCGTGCTGCTGGCGCCCGGATCGGACAGGCAGGGGCTGCTGGGCTTTGCCTACGGCTGCGACGGATCGGGCGCTGAACTGCTCCACCGCGCGGTGGGCGGCACGCGCCGGCCGTTCTCCCACGACGCCCCGTCCAACGGCTCGCATTTCCTCGCCATGGAGGGGAGGCCCGTGTTCAAGTGGGCGGTCCGCGTCGTCACCCAGTCGATCGGCGAAATCCTCGAACTGACCGGAATGACGCTCGACCAGATCGACGTGTTCATCTTCCATCAGGCCAACCTGCGGATCATCCGCTCGGTCATCAAGGACGCCGGCATCGACCCCCGCAAAGTCTTCAACAACGTGCAGCGCTACGGCAACACGTCGGCCGGCAGCATCCCCATGGCGCTCGACGAGGCCTGTCGCGCGGGCCGCGTCCACCGCGGCGACCGGATTCTCGTCAGCGGCTTCGGGGCCGGCCTTGTTTGGGGCACGATTCTGATCCAGTGGTAGCCATGAGCAACGTTCGCCAACTTCCTCCCCGCAGTGCGGTCCGCGTGTCCGACACGTGGGACCTCTCCAGGCTCTACGCCAGCGACGACGCCTGGGAGCGGGATTTCAACCGCTGGGAGAAGCGGGTCGCCGGCTATGCCCGGTTTCAAGGCGGCCTCGCCGCCGGCGCGGAGGCCCTGGCCGCCTGCTTGAAGTTCGACCGCGATTTCGACCGCCTGGGGGAACGGCTCGGTACGTACGCCTTCCTCAAGACCGCGGAAGATGCGACCCGCGACGAATACCAGCGGATGTATGGACGCTACCTCAACGCCGCCAGCCGGGCGGCCCAGGCGTCGAGCTACATCCGGCCCGAAATCCTCGCCATCCGCGCCGCGCGGCTCAACGAGCTGGCCGGCGACAGACGCTTGGCGCCGTTCCGCCTCTGGCTGGAGAGGCTCGTCCGATACAAGCCGCACACGCTCTCGAAAAAAGAGGAACGCCTGCTGGCCATGCAGACCGAAATGGCCCAGACGGCGGGCCAGGTGTTTCGCAAGCTCAACGACGCCGACCTGAAATTCGGCACCGTCAAGAACGAACAGGGCCAATCGATCGAGCTGACCCACGCCTCGTTCACGGCGCTGCTCCATTCGCCCAAGCGGAGCGTCCGCCGCACCGCCTTTGAACAGCTCTACCGGCAGTACGACGCGCACCGCCATGCGCTCGCCGCGGCCCTCGAGGGCTCGATCCAGCGCGACGTCTATTACGCCCGGGCGAGGAACTTCCCCTCGGCCCTGGAGGCGGCGCTGTTTCCCGACCGCGTTCCGCCGGCGGTCTACGACAACCTGGTTGCCTCGGTCCACAAGCGGCTGCCCGCCCTCTACCGCTACTACGACGTGCGGCGGCGGAAGATGCGGCTGAAACAGCTCCATCACTACGACACCTACGTGCCGATCCTCAGCGAGCTGCGCCAGCGGCACACCTGGAACGAGGCGGTCAGCACCGTGCTGGCCGCCCTCGAACCCCTCGGCAGCGAGTACTGCGGAACCCTCCAGCGCGGCCTGCGGGGACGCTGGTGCGATCGCTACGAAAACCGCGGCAAGCAGAGCGGGGCCTTCAGTTGCGGTTGCTACGACGGCGAGCCGTATATCCTGATGAACTACCAGGAAGACGTCCTTGACCATGTGTTCACCCTGGCCCACGAGGCCGGCCATTCGATGCACAGCCACTACGCGGCCCGCTCCCAGCCTTACCAGTACTACAACTACGCGATCTTCGTCGCCGAGGTGGCCAGCACGTTCAACGAAGAGCTGCTCAGCCGCCACCTGCTCGCTCAAGCCGGCGACGACCAGCGGCGGGCGTATCTGGTCAACCGGCGGATCGATGCGATGCGGGCGACGATCTTCCGGCAAACGATGTTCGCTGAATTCGAGAAACAGGCGCACGCTTCGGCCGAGTCGGGCGAGCCGCTGACCGTCGACCGCTTCCGCTCCCTCTACCGCGAACTGCTCGAACGCTACTTCGGACCCGACTTCGCCATCGACGACGCCCTCTCGCTGGAATGCTTCCGGATTCCGCATTTCTACCGGGCATTCTACGTCTACAAGTACGCCACCGGCATGTCGGCGGCGATCGCGCTGGCGCAGCGCGTGGCCGGCGGCGGCAAACGCCAACTCGACGACTACCTGGGCTTCCTCAAGGCGGGCTGCTCGCAGGACCCGCTCGACTTGCTCCGCGACGCCGGGGTCGACATGCTCAAGCCCGACGCCATCGATGCCGCGCTCGAAGAGTTCGAGCAATTGGTCGACGAACTGGACCGGCTGGTTTGACGGTCCGCCGGAGCGGAGCAGAGCCCTTCCTGGTTCCCACGCTCCAGCTTGGGAACCGGCGGCAGACTTTCTGGCTTCCAAGCTGCCGCTTCGATCCGGTCACGGCCCGGCGGTTCCGCCTGCTGGTCCGCGAGGCCAAGGACAATGTCAGCCGAATCTGGGAAGCCGAACTCTAAGAGCCGGCGCCTTAGCGGTCCATTTCAGAAATGATGTCAGGGTTCCTTCAATGATGTAGGTTGGGCGTGCGGCGCCCGACAGAGAACGACGGGCA
>LSQX01212418.1_pt3 | contig 15451 bp, 13 predicted proteins | sample 654561 | NCBI WGS metagenome assembly LSQX01 (sample SAMN04489861, study PRJNA283612) | anaerobic digester metagenome | isolation source: 4 biogas reactors fed with cattle manure at either 37C or 55C with and... | place: Denmark: Kongens Lyngby | collected 2014 | reverse complement strand
CGAGGCCCTCGATCAGGTCACTTCCGCCGTCATCCGTGACCAGAGTCGTGCCGTTTTTCAGTGTCATGCCGCTGAAAAAAATCTTCGCGTCCGGAGCGTTGGCTTCGCCGCACGCCGACGACAAAAGCAACGCTGCCAGCAGCACGGCAAGAGAAGCGCTGCGCGTTCGTTTCTTCCCGTTTTTCATTTTTGCTTACCCTCGATCTGACGCTTCGACGAGGCCCTGCGTGTTCAAAACATCCTGGACGTAAAGAATACCGTTGCCGATGCCATCCAGTTTAAACTGCTCGTTGATCGCTGTGATGGCCCCCTGCACGACGTCATTCGGCGTCAGCATGATGACCATTTCCTTCTCCGGCACGATCTGAAAGCCGAAAAGCTTGGCGTGCTCCGACTTTGCGGAACCATATCCGCGCAGAATCGTGCCGCCTTTGACCCCGGCATCGCGTGCCGCTTCGATCACGTCATCACCGAGTCCCAGATCGACAATGACACATATCTTCTTGTACATACCTTTCGTTTCCTCCAGAAGGCAGATCCCTTGGCAAAATTCGAGCAGTTCCCGTTGGTTCAGTTTTTCGCTCGCGCTGATGTGGAACAGCACTTCCGTACTGTACGTAATGCCCTGACCGGCGTGGTCAAGCTTTAAGTCCTTCACAAATGCACTCTGCATCTCCGCTTCACGTTCAGGTGAGAGCAGAAACTCAAATTGCATCTTGCCCGACTCTTTGATGCCAAGCTGACGCAGCCAGCTTTTCCTTGAAGTCCCCTTGGCCAGCATGCTCATAAACGCGAGCGGACCGTGTTCCTCCATGATCCCTTCGACTTTGCTGCGTTTATCCGCATCGGTAATCAGCGTCAGCAGACGCCAATTCACGGATTGATCAGTCGTCATTATCGTTTCCTTTCTGCGGCCTGATTTTGCGGGTCTTATGCTGATAGATCGCACCCAGGATCTGAATCGATATGATCGGCATCATGGCGACAATGGCAATCATACCAAAACCGTCTGTCACGACATCGGCCGTCGGCACCTGAGCGGCAATACCCTGGACAAACGCCAGCGAAAAAGTTGCAGTCATCGGACCGGACGCCACGCCGCCTGCATCAAACGCCATGCCGACGAAAAGTTCAGGCACGAAATAGGCGAGCAAAACGGATAACCCGAAACCGGGTACAAGATACATCCAGAGGGCAATCTCCGGTACCAGCACCCTGAGCACCGACATGAAAATGGCCATGCCAACTGCCAGAGAAAGAAATCCCAGGACCAGCGGCCGCCGGACATAGCCGCCCGTGACATCCTCCACCTGATGCGTCAGGACATGCACGGCCGGCTCGGCCAGCACCGTAACAAGCCCGAGGACCAGGGCAACGACGAGGACCGGAAGGTTGCTTTCGAGCGAAACAAGTTCGGCACCGATTTCCGTTCCAACATCCATAAAGCCGCCATTTACGCCAAGTAAAAACATGACCAGTCCGATATAGGTCAGAATGAGACCGCGAACATTAGAACGGACTTCCCGTCCGCGCTGGCGCAGTGAAAAAATCTGAAACAGCGCATATGCCAGCAGGATCGGCGCCAGAGACAGCGCCGTATCCAGCGCCAGATGCGGGACTTCACTGAGATAGCCCTCAATCAGGCCGTTGCCGGCCAGCTCAGTCGGGGGCAATGTCCCGTCCAGTTTCTCGATGCCCATAATAAGTCCCGTGATCAGGACACCGATCATCGCTCCCGTCGAGGCAATGCCGACCAGACCGAATGAGTCCGCTTCAGCCGATTTTCTGTTCTTTTTCAGAGCCGCGATACCGCCGGCCAGCGCCAGCATGAACGGCACCGTGATCGCCCCGGTTGTCGCTCCGGACGCGTCAAAGGCAATGGCGATGAAATCGGCCGGAGCAAAGATCGTCAGGAGAAAGATCAGGCCATACGCCAGCGTGAAAACAAAGCGCAGGGGAAATGATGACAATATCCGAATAAGTCCCAGCGTCATCATGACGCCGATGCCGATCGATACGACCAGCACCATCAGAAGACCGCCGAACTGACCTTGCGTCACCGCCCCGACCTGCCCCGACAGGATGTGCAAATCCGGCTCGGCATACGAAATGAAGAAACCAAGAGTCAGGGTAATCGTGACCACGACCGGCAATTTCCCGGACTTCGCCAGTTTCCCGCCCATGGCGTGACCGATCAGTGCAATCGACTGGTCGATGCCGAAAAGAAAAATGGTCAGTCCGATGATAATGAGGAACGCACCGACAAGAAAGCGGGGCAGTTGTCCCTCCTCCAAAGGGGTCAGCGTAAGATGCAGGAGCAGGACGATCGCCGTGACGGGCAGCACCGAAGCGAGGACTTCTTTTAATTTTGTAACAACTTCCGTCAACCGGCATTCCCCTTTTCTGCACCATTATCGTATGAACATTCATCAGCAGGCAGTGCCATTTTGCATTGGCAGGGCAACGAGGAGTGTCCGCGTCTGTTAACCCGAGGCAAGAGGAACCGCCGGCTATAACTGAAGTCCCATAATCATAGCATAGCGGTTCAAACAAATGATAAGTCGCATACTCGGATCGCTGCCGCTGTCCGCATTTAATCGCTATACTGAGCCCATGTCGGTTGCAAAAGTCAGACACTATCTGGAACAATTCGATGCGGGTGAACACATTCTGGAGTTCATGACTTCCAGCGAAACGGTGGAACTTGCGGCTCTCGCTGTCGGCTGTGCGCCGGCGCGCATCGCCAAGACGCTTTCGTTCCTGCTGAACGACAATCCGCTTCTTATTGTCGTGGCCGGCGACGCCAGAATTGACAACCAGAAATTCAAGGCGCAGTTCAGTCAGAAAGCCTCAATGATACCCGCGGATGAGGTGGAACGGCTCGTCGGATTCGCCCCGGGCGGCGTATGTCCGTTCGGCGTCAACGAGGACGTCCACGTTTACCTCGACCGCTCTCTGCTCCGTTTCGCCTCCGTTTATCCCGCCTGCGGCAGCGGCAACAGCGCGATCGAGCTTACGCCGGACGAACTGGAACAATTCAGCCGGCCGCTCGGCTGGATTGATGTTTGCCGGGGCTGGCGGGACGAACCGGCCGGATAAGTACCCGCAAATACAGAACCTGGCGGTTCGCACGGATCGACGCCGGGCCGGGTTTTGCCAGCCCGGCTTGTTTCCTGTAAAATTATCCCATCAGTTTCAATGCATGACCGCAGTCTCCTTTCAACTGCGAGCAACCTTTTTTAAAAATAAATTTTTTAATAACGGCCATGTTGGCCTTTCGTATGCAACCACGAACATCAGGATCGGCAGGTACATTCATGAAAGTCTCGGTAATGGGCGCAGGTAATTCGGGATTGGCCATGGCCGCTCACCTAACGCATAACGGGCACGAGGTGACGCTTTGGAACCGGTCTGCCGATACGATCAGAAAAATTCTGAACACACGTGCCATCCACAGCCGCGGAATGCTGAACGGATCCTTTCGCTTGCATGCCGTCACGACGGACATGCGTGAGGGCATTGGCGAAGCTGACCTCATACTGGTCACGACACCGGCCACAGGACATCGCGATCTGGCTGAAGGGATTGCCCGCTGCATTGTGCGTCCGACACCGATCGTCCTCTGCCCCGGCCGAACCTTCGGCGCTATCGAGTTCCGGCATGTATTTGAACTGTGGAATGACAGAACGCGCTTGTCAGTGGCCGAAACGCAGACGACGATTCATACCTGCCGCAAGACGACTGACGATACGGTGCACATCATCGCCTTTAAAGACTCGGTGCGGCTGGCCGCACTCGGCGAACATTCGACGAACGATATGATCGACAGCCTGCCTGCGTGTCTGCAGCATTTTGTTTCACCTGCCGCCTCCATGATTGAAACCTCCATCGGCAATGTCGGCATGATCCTGCACTGTGCCCCGCTTTTGTTCAACGTCGGCTGCACCGAAAGCAAGGACCATACATTCAAGCATTACTACGACGGCATCACGCCGACCATCGCCCGCTTCATCGAGCGGATGGACGAGGAGCGGATACGGGTGTCAGCGATACTCGGCCATACGGTCGAGTCCACCAGAGAATGGCTCTTGCGCACGTATCACGTGTCAGGCGACACTCTCTATGACTGCATCCGGAAGAATGCCGCCTACGCCACGATCGACGCTCCCGAAACGATATCGCACCGCTACATCACGGAAGACGTACCGTGCGGCCTTGTACCGCTTGAATCAATCGGCCGATCAGCCGGTCTGGCCATGACCTGCACCACCCTCATCATCGATTTGGCTTCGGCGTTGCTGGATATCGATTTCCGGGCCACAGGACGCAATCTGGAACAGATCGATCCCGCCTGCTGGCAAACGTGTCTTCGGGAACAGATCCATGGCTGATCCGAGAATATACGGCCTGATCAAGCCGGCGCTCGATGCGCACACGCTCGGCATCCACGCCGCTGCCGACTTGCTGCGCGACTGCGGCCACACCGTCATCATGGCAAACGATGACGTCGCCTCAGCCATGCACCACATACGGCATGACATCCCGCAGACGATCGTCATCGACTGGATTCAGGCGAACGGCATTGAGCGGCTCGGAGTCAGTTATCGCCTCGATCAGGCGGATGCGGTCAATATGCTCGGCTGCCTCATCGAGGCCCTGAAAAAACGGCGGCTGCTCTTCTTTCAGAACGGTCCGGTCGATCGCCTCTTTTTCGGCGGCCTGCCCGCAGCCTGTGCCGCGGTTGAACAGACGTTCGGCGGCCTGGTACAGACCTTTTGCGGCGGCGAATCGGCTCGCGAGACACTGACTCAAATGGGTGTTTCAGGCGATCAGGTGCCGCCGGATCTTGAGAAGGGAAGCCGCTATGACGAGATGCGGCATGCATTTGGCAAGCACATCATTGACACGGAATCGTACAAAACATTCAACGCACCGGATCGCAGCCGCTATGCGGCTTACGGCACGAAGCGGGATTCAGTCATGCTTCGCCTGGATGCAGGTGACAAGACTGTTCCGCTGACGAGAGCGCATGTCGGCCCCTATGAATCGGGGTTAAGCCGGATCGAAGCGGTCAGACGCTTTCTCGACTGGACCCGTTTTCTCGCCCGCGCCGGACTTCTGGACATTTTATCCATCGGGACATCACAGCTGACACAATCTTGTTTCGGCGAAAACTGGGAAGACCGGAACAACGGCGGCGGCGTGCCGCTCAACAGCGCTGCCGAACTTGGCATGGTTCGCGACGCGGCAGCGCCCATGCTGGTCAGGACATACGCCGGCACGAAAAACATCGCCGCATTGGCCCGCATTTACGAGGAAACGCTCAATATCTGCTGGCACGCCCTGTCACTGTGGTGGTTCAATCAGTTGGATCAGCGCGGAGAATACGATGTCTACACGAATCTGAAACAGCATCTGGATACAATCCGCTATGCAGCGGCGACCGGCAAACCATTCGAAGCCAACGTATCGCACCATTTCGCGTTCCGCGGAGCCGATGATGTGACATACGTCGTGTCAGCCTATCTCGCGGCCAAACTGGCCAAGCGCCTCGGCATCCGGACCTTCGTGCTGCAAAACATGCTGAATACGCCCAGGACGACGTGGGGTGTGCAGGATCTCGCCAAATCGAGGGCTCTCCTGACGCTGGTGCGAAGTCTCGCGGACAACCGCTTTCGTGTCCTCCTGCAGCCGCGAGCCGGCCTCGACTTATTCAAGCCGGACCTGAATGAAGCGAAGATTCAGCTTGCCGCCGTAACCGCCCTGATGGACGATATTGAAGCGGGCGTCGACACGAGCCCCGACATCATTCACGTCGTCAGCTATTCCGAGGCGTTATTTCTCGCCACGCCGGACATCATCAACGAGAGCATCCAGATCACCCAGCACACGCTGAAGGCGTACCGCAGAGCGAGACGCCTTGGCCGCATACCCGACATGACGGCTAATGCGGACGTGAGGCAGCGCTCGGATGAACTTCTCTTTGCCGCCCGCGCCGTCATCGCCGCGCTTGAAGCCGGCATACCGGATCTTTACACGGCGGAGGGCCTGTACGTTGCCATGGCTGCAGGATTTCTGCCGGTTCCCTTCTTGTGGGCAAAGACGGAGGAGTTCTGGCATGCCCGAAACTGGCAAACGAAATCGGTAAGCGGCAGCGTAAGAATTATCGATGAAACGGGACACAAGATGAATCCGGACCGCGTCATCGCCATCGCAGAGGCCAATCTGGACGAGGCAAGAAGACGCCTGCATCAGCGCATGCGCACCTAGGGAAACTTTTTGCCGCTGTGCGAACAGACCTAACGCTCCAGATACATTGCCTGATGAACACGCGACGAAACGCGGCATAAATCAGGCAGGCAAAATGCGAGAATGTGGCAAATTCGGAAAAGTTTTCGTCCAGGCGGTGAAGTGGTATCCCATGTTGATGTGCACCATGCCGATTGCACATACAGTGAGGAAAATTATGTCCAGGAGGTCAACATGAAACTCGATATTTATCTTGCCGACTTATTCGTGCTGTATCAAAAACTGCACGTCATCCATTGGAATATTACCGGCAGACAGTTCAAGGCCTTCCATGCATTCACGGAAGACCTGTATGACGAAGTCCACGCGAAGTTCGACACGGTGGCTGAAATATACCGTATGAAAGAGAAATTCCCGCCGTCAAAAATCAAGGACTATCTCGACAAATCAACCTTAAAGGAAACGCCGGCAAACCGAGCATTCGGAATCGATGAAGCGACGGAAATCATCATCGGGGATCTCGAGGCCATGCGCGAACTGGCTCTGGAAGTAAGAAAAGAACACGAGAAAGACGACGACTTCGTCGTTGTCAATGAAATTGAAGACCACGTCGCAGACTACGACAAGCACCTCTGGTTCATGCGAGCAACGCTCGCAAAAGAAAACAAGTAATACTAACGCACAACAGACACCGTATTGTAAAAAAGTGGTTCTGTCTGACGGCAGAGCCACTTTTGCATTACGTACTGACATCGAGACGTCATGCTCAATATAAGGCTGGATAGTGTTCCCTCACATAAACAGGAGCAGACTGATGGCCATGACTGCCATGCCGGCCACCATGCCGTATATCGATAAGTGATGCTCGCCGTATTCTCGCGCCGCGGGCAGCAGCTCATCAAACGATATAAACACCATGATGCCGGCTACCGCTGCGAACAGCACGCCGAAAACCGCCTGATTCATGAACGGAAGAAGAATGAGGTAGCCAACCAGCGCTCCGACCGGTTCAGCCAGTCCGGATGCGAGTGAATACAAGAATGCTTTTTTCTTGCTGCCCGTCGCGTAGTAAATAGGCACCGACACGGCAATTCCTTCCGGAATATTGTGAATGGCAATGGCAACGACAATGGGAAGCGCCATGGTCGGATCCTTCAGTGCCGCCACGAAAGTGGCAAGCCCCTCCGGAAAATTGTGCAGGGCGATGGCGAGTGCTGTAAAGACACCGGTGCGTTTCAGCCGGCGTTTATTCTCGGCTTCCGCCGATTCCACCGTTTTCGACTGAATTTCATGCGGGTTTTGTTCTTTCGGAATGAGCCAGTCAATCACGGCAATGAGGAGCATACCGGCAAAGAATGCCAATACTGTCGCAATGGCACCCGGTTTTGGCCCTAAAACGTCCTGCAGTTCAGTTTGTGCCTTGAAAAATATCTCCACCATGGACACGTATACCATGACTCCGGCAGAAAATCCGAGGCTGACCGACAGGAATTTTGTATTCGTACGCTTCGCAAACAAACCGATGGCACTGCCAATGCCTGTCGATAGACCGGCAAAAGTCGTCATGCCAAACGCAATCAGTAAGTTTCCATCCATATCATACCTCCCGGACCGGGGACTAGAGCTCACTCATCGACTTCCCCATTACATGGAAAAGGCAGTGCACCTGCCTTTTTCACACGTCCATTATATTACATGAAACAGCCTCCAAAAATGGCCTCCAGCTTCGCCTGTCTCGTGAATCCGGTGCAGGCAGCGAACTGCCCGTTTTTCTGGCAATCAGAAAAATACACAGTCGGTGAATACGCACTCTTCATTCTTGTCGAAATAACGGCATCGGACGCTGTCGTTCGTTTTCAGATCAATGCTGTAGTGTTGTTTCAGAAAATCGCCTGCCGTCTGCAGCGCCATGTATGCGTTGCGCTTGCAGCAGCGCGGCCCGGGGCTGGTGCTGAGTCTGGTCAGAATACTGCCGGTCAGTGCGCTGCTTTCGCTCCATGTTATATCGCTGAACGGCGACGTCACACTGAAGATGCTGAAGGCCGTTCCCGCACTGACAGCAGCACCGCAAACGCCGAGATAGCCGCAGGCTCCCCCGGGGTAACCGCCGGCACGCTCGATCAGTTCGGAAATGGCGTCCCGAATATTCATGACCGGCACTTCATGGTTTTCCTCATCCGGCTCATCCGCGTTCAGCCTGGCTGCCTGTTCCCTGCGCCATGAGTGCACTTTCTGAGCCTCTCCGGGGTGCTGACTGAACCAGCGATCAAGCGCAACAAGCAAGGCGGCACCATCCAGCACGTGATGCTCCGGTCCGTGCATGAAAACATCCGGATGATCCATCCACGCATTCAGGATCGAAATCGGGTCAGTCTCATGCGCCTCTGCCTGTTTGTCCCCAAAAATAATTGCCGTATAGTCGAAAGGTTTTTCGGCCTCAAGCGTCATCACCCGGCTGTTTTTTGCAACGCGTCTGCAGATGAATCCGGCAGCGGCCAACTTCTGTTCAAATGCGGCCGCATCATCGACGGGAACATCGACCACAAGCAGTCTGCCGCGCATTTTCAGTACGCGAAACAGTTCGCGAAGGGACACCACATAATTTGCTCCTGCGATGATAATCGTATCTGCGGCATTGTCCGCCAGCGGCAGCTGCTCTGCCTCGCAGCGGATATATTCAACATGCTCGGCGTTCTTATCGATCAGGTCGGCGGGTATGTTGAGCGCAATCACGCGGCCCGTCTCGCCCTCCGCCAGATTCGCAATTTTCGTCGGGTTTGCTTCTTGCCTATTGTTCGTCATCAGCTTGCTTTCTTTGTCACTGGATTTCCAGCCGGCACCGCAATGCATGCGCTTCCGGATGAACGTTTGAAAAGCCCCCCTCAGGAAGCATGGCAACCGTTGAAGGGGGCTTGTCCGGGATCATCGGATCCGGTTCATAAAGTTTTGCGGTCTATTCTCCGGCATACGCCGCGGCATTGATGCCTGCGGTACGGCCAAATACCGTTGCGATGTTCAGCATCGTCCCGGATGACGGGTATTCCTGGTCGAAGAATTTGCCGCTGGCACATTCGCCTGCAGCATAGAATCCCGGAATGGTCTCGCCGTATATATCAAGTACTTCACTGTTCGTGTTGGTCACAAAACCGCCCATGGTGCCGATCGTGGCCGGCCGCACGCGAATCGCATAGTACGGACCATCGGCCAGTGCGACGATACCCGCCTTGCCGAAGTCCTCATCTTCACCGCCGGCAAATGAGTTGTAGCGTTCCACATTTTCGACCAGTGTACCGGGATCCATGCCCGCCGTTTCCGCAAGTTCCTCAAGGGTTTCACCCTTGAAGCCAACGTTTCTCTCGACAGCCAGTTCACACAGTTCAGGCATGGTGACGCCATCGTAAATCCAGTAAAAATCCTGTCTGCCTGTGGCAACCATATTCGTGAACAGGATTGGATAGTCGGCAGCCTCGCTGGAGAAGCGAACACCTTCGTCGGTCACCGCGATGGTGTTCAGCCAGCCAAGCAGGTTGATGCTGTCAGTCAGATACGCCGTTGCAGTAACGGCGCGGATGCCGACGACGCCATCATTGAAATACAGTTCGGCACCAAGATCTTCGGCCCAGGCAATGTAGTCACCGGTGTTGCCCTTGCTTGTATAAGGGATCGCACCCTGAGCATGCGGCGAATACATGTCGCGTACGTCCTCATCGGCATCAAAGCCGCCAGCTGCCATCACGACAGCACCGGCGTTGATCGTCAGCGTTCCGTATCTGCCTTCCGAAACGACGCCTTTGACTGCGCCGTCTTCAGAAATAAGGCTGGTTACCGGGCGTTCCAGCATAAATTCGACGCCAAGTTTTTCTGCCTTCTCGTAGAGCGGCAGCACAATGCCGGCTCCTCGCGAAGGCGAAGAATGCAGGCGCTGTCTCGGAGAAGTTCCGCCCAGGCCGATATCTTCATTGAACTCCACGCCGTTTTCCAGCATGAAGGCAATCGAGTCACCCGAGTTTTCAGCCATGTAGTACAAAAGCTCCTCATCAGCTTTGCCATTGGCCCGTTCCTGATAATAGCTGACGAGATCGTCTGCATCGTCTTCGAACGCTTCGTTCATCGGGCTGCCGGTTGCGCAGACAATGCCGCCTGACAGAATCGAGTTGCCGCCGATGCGGCCGAGTTTTTCAAGCACAACGACATCACTGCCGGCGAGCTTCGCTTCGATGGCGGCGCTGATACCGGCCAGACCGGCACCCACAACCACAACGTCGGTCGTGATTTCCTCCTCGGTCACCTCTGTCTCCGCCGCCGCATCGAAGCCTTCGATACCGGCTGTATCAAGAGCATCTTTCACGGCAAATTTCAGTGCATTTGCCGAATAAGTTGCACCGGATACGAGATCGACCTCATAGGACTGGGCGGCGAGAATGCGCTCGACCATGATGTCGAGCGGCCGATCGCCAATACCATACGATTCATTGTGTTCAGCCACCTCGATAGCGGTGATTTCGCCGTCTGCCACCTGCACATTCACCTTAACCGGGCCGCCGAAACCCTGTCCGGTGCCTTCAAAAGTACCATCCGCCGGTGCTTCTGCAGAAACTGTCAGTGAGAACAGCAGGCAAATGACGAGCGCAAAAACCAGAATTCTTGATTTCATGTAAACCTCCCAACGATGCATTAATCGTTTACGGTCATTTTACACAAATGCAGAATTACGGCAACACATCATGACAAACATCGATTATTTCAATATTTCGAGCGTGGTGACGTAAAATATTTTGTGATAGTTTCTGTTTCACCCGGATGTAAAACGCATCCACTCATCGCAGACAGCCCGCAGATCCGCATCCAGATATCCAAGCGCACGCCGGCCGAGGGCAGGCGGTATGCCATAGTATGCTTCGGCAACGGCACCGGTTATGGCTGCCACCGTATCACTGTCACCACCGAGGGAAATGGCCGTCCGAATCGCATCCTCGAAAGACTTTGACTCAAAAAAGCACACAAGTGCCTGCGGAACTGTCTCCTGGCACGTCTCGTTGAAAACATACAGCGGCCGAATGCCGTCGATCGTGAAGTCCAGGATATAGTAGTCGTCCTCAATGCGTTGCCGGATTGCCTCCTTTTTGGCACCTCGCCCTGCCATATAAATGGCGACCGCCGTTGCGACTGCTCCCTTTATGCCCTCTTCGTGGTTGTGCGTGACTGCCGTCACTGTTTTTGCAAGCTGGACAGCCTCTTTTTCGTCGCGGGCAAAAAAGCCCGCCGGACTCACCCGCATGGCCGCCCCGTTTCCGAAGCTGTTGTACGGTCGCGGATCTGAACTGAAAACCCAGCGCTCGAAGCGGCCGCCGTATCCGCAATTCGGATATTTGCGGCCGATTTCCTGCATGTGCCTGACCGCCAGGTCTGCAAGCTTTGCCTGATCGACATGCTCCGGATCTTGCGAAGCCTTCACAGCCTCCATCAGCGCTTTGGCGATCGCAATCGTCATAATGCTGTCGTCGGTCACGAAAGATGCGTCCGTAAACAGATCAAAGTCTTTGCTGCGATGATTGTTGAATTCAAACCGCGACCCGACGATGTCGCCAATAATGGCACCTAACATAATTCCCTCTCCCTTCAACGTCCCTGCGGCACGCTTCCTTGCCTATTCAGGACCGGATCGCCACCCAAAATCGTGATAGATCCGGCATCAAAATCAATCAGTCCGTCAGCACGCATTTTGGCCAGTTCACGCGACAGTGAACTGCGCTGAATACCGAGCTGTTCCGCCATTGCCTTTTTGGATGTTCGCAGTTTTATCTTGCTGCTCTGCTGAACCTGACGTTCGCGCTCCAGAAAGAGAAGCACATTCTCCCGGATGCTTCGCTTCGTGTAAGCCTTGATTTTGTCGTTCAGCCGATATGCATGCATGCCGGTGAATCGCAAATACTGGCGCAAAAAGTCAGGGTACTCGCACAACAGAGAAAAAAGTGTCTCCCGGCCGATCGAAAGGAGCACACAATCCTCAGCAGCCATGATCGTCAGCGGAAAAATCGGTTCGTCCAGAAAGATGAGATTGCCGCCGACACCGCAGCCAAAATCAAAGGCGGAAACGGTCAGGAAATTACCGTGCTCATCAATACTGTCAGCAGCCAGACTGCCGGACACGATAATTTTCAGCGTGTCACAGCACTCGCCTTCCATAAATACAACGCTGCCTTTCGCATACTGTTCTGCTGAAAAACATCCGGATTTCAGATGATGCAAAATGACCGACGCCGGCAGTTTAGCGAGCAGCGGGCTTTTGACCAGCAGCTTCATCAACTTCTTCTCATCCAGTCCGTTCAAACGGCCGCACCGCCAATCCTGCCAAAATGGCCAAGAAATCTACAGGAGTTACCCGGGTAACTCCACTTTAGCACAGACGCCCTTATCATTTCGCAAAACTGATTACTTTAAAAGAGGTATTGCTTATGTCAAAGGCATTCATTCTGCTGGTACGCATCATTTTTCTTGTCGTCTTCGTGCTTCTGCTCATCAACGGCAAACTGCTCCTCTGGCTGGCATTATTCACATTAAGTCTCATTCTCGCTGTCTTTTTCGGTCGAATTTACTGCGGCTATATGTGTCCGATCAACACGGTCATGATGCCGCTGTCCAAAATAGTCAAAAAGCGCGGCCAACCGAAAGACGCACCGAAATGGCTGGTGTCAGGCAAAACAGCCTGGGTCAGTCTCGCCGTGTCCGTACTGATATTTATTTTGACGAGACAGCTGCTTCACAAGAGCGTTCCCGTGCTCCTGATCTGGCTCATTATTGCCGTGGCTGTCACCCTGAGATATAAACCGTACGTATTTCATAATAAGATCTGTCCGTTTGGCGTTTTGCAAAGGCTCTTTGCCCGTTCGCCCCGTTTTTCGCAATACGTTCAAAAGGCAGGCTGTGACGGCTGTCGCGATTGTGAAAAGGTCTGCCCCGCCGAGGCAATCGAAGTGCGAAAAGATGAAAAAGCGTACATCGACAGGCAGGCATGCCTGCAGTGCAAAAACTGCGAAATAATCTGTCACACTAAAACGATTCAATATGGTCACCCGGTCGATCACTCGTTCATTGCAGGAGTAAAATGAATCGAAACAGGCGATAATAAAATGATCACTCCAAGTAAAAGCGAGGCATGTGACACATGGATGATTCAGCTGCTGAAAAAAGCAAACTGGAGCAATGGCAAAAAGAGGCAAAAGCTCGCTGGGGAGAGACAGCCATGTATGAAGAGTCAGTAAAAAAGAGCAGGACGCGGTCTGCTGAGCGTGAACAGAGCATCGCCGCCGGGCTGATGTCGATCTTTCAGGCATTCGGCGTCATAACCGCAGAAGCCCCATCGGATGACGAAGCACAGCAGCTGGTTGAAAACCTGCAGCAATACATCACGGACCATTACTACCATTGTTCAAACGATATGCTGTCGGGGCTTGGCGACCTCTATGCTGACGACGACGCGTTCCGAGACAGCATCGATCAGGCCGGCGGGCCGGGTACAGCGTCATTCGTAAAAAGGGCCATTGACATCTATTGCACTGAAGCATAATCGCGCAAACGCCAGACACATGTTGCATCCATTTGACATGTTTCTCGCAAAGGACGTCTGACGGCGCTGCCATGAAGGCAATAAACACGACCAATACAAAAAAAGTTCATTCATCAGCTGTATGGTCAAAAGTGGACTGCCGCTGTTATTGTGACGGCATTTTCTGCTGCCAATTGCCCGGTCTTCGTACGCTGATACTAAAATTCATAGCGTTACGGTATTATATAAGCATTAATCGTTTACAAGAAGGAGGAGAAACATGCGGTTTGAATCGCTCATGGAAGACCTTATCGACGTCTCAAAAACACGCAAGGCCGACCTTGCCTCAGCACTGTCATACTCCCCCGGTGAATTGAGCCGTTTTCTTTCCGGTCAGCGGCTTCCCCCTCCCGCCAACGCGGATTTTCTGGTTGACACAAGTGCCGCATTTTTCGCCGATGCCATCTGGAGCAACGGCCGCTCTCACGGTCTTAGAAAAATTTTCCCGATTCGCCGCGTGTTTACGGATAAGAACGATCTGACATATTCCCTTAAAAACGCGCTGTCACTGGCGTTGCAAAACAGCTACACGGATCGGCGGGATGAGAACCGGATTTCTGCATCGCCGGTGATTCTCTGCGGCTGGAAAGATATCGTGAGTTATGTCCTCATCCGCCTCTCGACTGCACTTTACCAGGGCAAAGATCTGCAGGTATACATCACCAGAGATCTTTTCTGGTGGCTTTTCATCAACCAGGCTCTGCAGGTTCTGGACGACGGCAGCCAGCCCGGAAAACTTCACCTGCACGTGCTTCTCGACGAGGACGCGGCGGCAGAATACCTGAACTTGAAAACACTGCAAGACATCGTCGAACGCACATTGAAGCTGTCTCCCGTCATGGAATTTTCCGCCTGGAAAACAAGCCAGGCGAAACCTGAGATGTTTATGCTGATCGGTGATGACACACTGCTGCTTGTCAACGACATGATTCGGGACGCACCGATCGCGACACTGGTGCATGACAAGAGCTACATCATGCGGTTTACCGGTTTTTGCAGGCGACTGTTTGAAACAAGTGTTTGCCGCAGCGCTGAACAAGTATCCGAGTATGTCATGCAATATCGCGCTGAAATCATGGCAGCCGCCGACACCTGCGAGGGCATCTATCTGTTCAGCCAGCTGATGCCCATCTTCCGCGCGGACGACCTGACGGCAATCGATGCGCCGGAGGAACTGAAAACTTTTGTCGGTGACGTCTTTCAGACAATGCTGAACCGAACTGTACCGTTCATTTGGACGACGCAGGCACAAGACCGTCTGCTCGCAAGCCGCGACATCGTTGTGCCGCTGCTCGGACACTTGACGCTGAACTCAAAAGAAGACTTGGAATGTTTCGCAGACCGGCTTCTGTCGCTGCGCAGCAGCAGCATGAAACTTGGCAAGATATCACACGACTCGCCCCCTTTTGCCATGTTTGTGCTGAAAGATGACGTCCTGATCTACCTGCCCGGCAGCAAGACTGCCGATGAACTTTTCTGTTTGCTGCCCAAATCTATTTGCCAGACATGCCTGACGGACCTCGACGCTCTGATCAGCCGCAGCATCGAACCCGACAACACCGATCTTGTCGAAAAATACCTGAGGAGTCTGCCCGA
>LSQX01115279.1_pt1 | contig 15451 bp, 13 predicted proteins | sample 654561 | NCBI WGS metagenome assembly LSQX01 (sample SAMN04489861, study PRJNA283612) | anaerobic digester metagenome | isolation source: 4 biogas reactors fed with cattle manure at either 37C or 55C with and... | place: Denmark: Kongens Lyngby | collected 2014 | reverse complement strand
GTGTAGTTGGCCGGCAGCCGACGAGCTTGCCTGTCCGTGAATAGACGGATATAATGACCACCGGGGCGTGGTTAAGATGATAATCGTATCGAAATACAGAGAAGAACGGGATGAGGCGGGAAATTTCACATATATAGCGAGGAGCAGAGCGCCTGCGGCCTATGCGGGGGAAATCTTCGCGTAATCGGTTCCCGACGTCGAAAAGTAATTGAATCGGATGGAACGGCGCGGATGCTTGTTATCAGGCGTCTGCGTTGCCGCCTGTGCGGAAAGATACATCACGAGTTGCCGGACGTGGTCGTACCGTATAAACGGCACAGCATGGAGACGGTTGAGAAGGTCATTGCCGGGGACGAGACGGTGTGCTGTGAGGAGAGCACGATACGACGGATAAAAATGTGGTGGTTGGCAATGCGGGTGTATTTCGAGGGCGTCATGGTGGCGATAAGCGCCAAGCTGGGCTTGATGTTCGCGGCGCCGGCGGCGCTGAAAGAGATTGTCCGGGCGACGGCCAACGCGTATTTGTGGGTACATACCCGTTCGGCGTTTCTGTCCGGCTGAGGAGTTCGTATTATCATACCGGAGACTTAATTCCAATTTAAATGTATGGAGGTTTCAGGTATGACACAGCAGAAGAGGCCGGAGGAAATCGCCGTCAGCCGGCACAAAATTATTGCGCCGGTTCTTGTGGCCGTGGAGGAGAAAGCGGACACAGCTAAAATCGTTAAGCTGAAAAAAGAAGTCTGCGAGCAGACCGGCATATCCCGCAGGACGCTGAACAGGTGGCTGGATGGATACAGGCAGGACGGCTTTGATGGCCTGAAGCCAGAGCAGCGAAGTAGCGTTCCCAGCATCATCCCGGAGGACATGATAGCCGAAGCCATCCTACTGAGGCGGGAGGTCCCGGGCCGCAGCATCCCGCAGATTATTGAAATACTGGAGATGGAGGGCAAGGCACCGGCTGGCTTTCTCAAACGGACAACATTGCAGGACAAGCTCCAAGAACGCGGCTATTCGGCACGGCAGATGAAGCAGTATCAGCAGGGCGGGTTGGCAGCACGGCGTTTTCAGCGTCAGGAACGCGGCGATATGTGGCACTCCGACATCAAGTACGGCCCGTATTTGACCCTTGGAGGCGTGAAGAAGCAAATCTATCTCGTCAGTTTTCTAGATGACGCCACCCGTTACGTCGTACACGGCGAATTCTACGACAGCCTCGACCAGACGGTTGTAGAGGATTGCTTCCGTAAGGCTGTGCTAAAGGAGGGCGTCCCCCGGCGCGTATACTTTGACAACGGGAAACAGTACAGGACGAAATGGATGGGCAGAGCCTGCGCTGTCCTTGGAATCAGGCTTCTGTATGCTAAGCCGTACAGTCCGGAGTCGACCGGCAAAATTGAGAGGTTCAACCGTACCGTGGATTCTTTCCTGGCTGAAGTCGCCCTAAAGAATTGCAGGACGCTTGAAGACTTCAACAGATACTTCAGCGTTTGGCTGCAGGAGTGCTATCACGCCCGAAAACACGGCGGCCTGGGAACTGCGCCCGAACTGGCATACAAAAATTCGAAGGCACCCCTTAACTTTCTGAGTCCGGAAATCATAGCGTCGGCGTTCATGCGCGTGGAACAGCGGAAAGTCGATAAGTCCGGATGCATCAGCTTCGGCGCCAAAAAATATGAAGTCGGCATTATCTTCGTCGGCAGAACGGTAGACGTCGTGTACGACCCCGCTGATTTACAGACGCTGACGGTCGAACACGCCGGAACGTCCGTCAAGGTACATGAACTTACCATTGGGGAACATACTGGCCCGCGGCCGCAACTCCCTAAATCTATGCTGCCCGCTCTCCCGCAGACATCGCGCCTGCTGGACGAAAAGGAAAAGCAGTATGAGAACAGGCGTGAGACTGTACGCCGAGCCATCCGCTTCAGCGGACTCTCCGGCAAAGGTGGCGGCAGTAATGTTTGAAGACTTCTACGGATTTAGCAATACGCCGTTCAGCCGGTCTATCCCAACAGATATGCTGTATCACGGTAACGATTCCGACGAACTCATTGAACGTTTGAAATACGCCGCGACCCGGCAGCTCTTTGCTGTTATGACGGGAGACAGCGGCACAGGGAAAACCACGACTCTCCGCCGTTTTCACGACGAGCTGCGTTCTTCTCGTTATCAGGTGCTTTACCTGTCCGATTCCAAAATGACCCCGCGCCTTTTTTACAGAGCCCTTTTAGAGCAGCTCGGCTGCAGCGCAAAGTATTACCGCGGTGAGGCGAAACGTCAGCTTCACAAAGAAATTGAGATTATGAAGGGCGTCCACGGTCTCCTGCCGGTTGTTATCGTTGACGAGGCCCATCTGCTCGACCGGGATATGCTTGAGGAAATCAGGTTCCTGCTGAATTTTAAGATGGACTCCCAGAGCCCTATGTCGCTCATCCTTTCCGGCCAGTCCGAACTGTGGGAGCGGCTGAAGCTTCAATCCTTCGCCGCCATTCGTCAGCGTATTGACGTCCAGTGCGGCGTCGGCCATATGGATAGGCTCCAAACAGCCGAGTACATTAAAACGCACCTGAATTACGCTGGATGCGACAAGGATATATTCTCAGATGCCGCCGTTGACGATGTTTTTCACTTCTCAAGCGGCATATCCCGCCTCATCAACAGGGCTTGTACGAGTTCCCTTATCTACGGTGCTCAGAACCGCAAGAACATCATCGACGACCGGATGGTTAAGCTCGTCATCGAGTGCGAATTGACTTGATGACCGTTGCCACCAATTTCACAGCACGGCTGCTCTGGCTTCCGGGGCAGCCAATTATTTTTCAATCGATGGGCATCCTCATCGGCTGTACGTGCGCAACTTCGTCCGGCCGTTGCGGGTCATCCTGGCCCGGCGGTAACATCATGTCCAGTGAAGGCCATATCGTATGATGTAATCAAAAAAACTAATCGCTCTAAGTATAAAGAAAGCCCAAAGGCCGGCATTTATGCAGATCGCATTTGCCGGCCTTTCGTACTTTTCATTGGACAGGTAGATATAAATAATTGCTATTATTCAGTAAGACTGATCTCTTCCAGCTCCGATTTGTCTCTTATGATAATTTTACGGTGTCCTTTTAATCCGATCAGCCCATCTTCCTGTAATGCGGCTAATTTGCGGCTTAAAGTTTCCTGCGTCATACCAAGCTGTGAAGCCAGATCCCCCTTGGTCATGGGTAAAACGATCTCCTGTCTGTCCTCTGACAGCTCCAGCAGAGCCCCTGCAACCCGCTTGGTCACCGAGCTTAAGCTGATATCCTCGATTCGATTTTCCGCTTTCTCCAACCTTCGGGAGAGCTCGTCCATCACTTTAAAGGCAATGGAAGGGTATTTCACCATCAGCTCCTTAAGCTGATCGCCCTGCAGAACACACATGGTTGTCGCCTCCAACGCCAAGGCGTTATCGGTGAGAGGCAGAGAAGAAAAGAGGGATAGCTCTCCAATAAATTCACCCGGCCCAACCAGGCGGAGAACCTGCTCCTTTCCGCTTGAGTTTAAGCGAAAAAGCTTTGCCCGGCCGGTGTAGAGAACAAAGAGTGTTCCACCTTCATCGCCTGCCCTGTATATTGTTTCGCCTTTCTCAAAACTGCGGGAGGAGGCAACCTCTACGATCTCCGTTCTTTCTTCACGGCTGAGGTTGGCGAAGATGGGTACATGCTCAATACAGCTTGCATGGTTTTCACAGTGGTGGTCGCATTGCATCTAAGTACCCCCTTTCCGCAAATTTCTGTGCTGATTTTTCGTGTCCCGGTTTAGACTAACCGCATAAGAGAGCTTTGTTATATCTGTTTTACCGTTATCTTCATCCCGTAATTCCATTATAATTCATAAAATTTTGCTTTATGGCAGATCTCCATGACGCCCCCTTTAAGGGAGGTGCCTGGTTACTGCGCCTCATTCAGGCGGTGAGATAACGACACAGCCGTCGCGTAGAGCCATTTTGACCATATTGCCCTGTATGCCCAAGCCATGAAGGAATTCCTGCGGAATTTGTACGCGCCCGTTGCGGTCGAGCACGGAAAACTCTTCATGCGAATCGGAAACACTGGATGTAATCGAACTGACATCCTCGATTTGTTTCATATGCTCTGCGTAATCCGACCGCATGATATGTTCCGAGCTTATTTTTCCATCGCGAATATTGGCAACGCGCCCGACTTTTGCCGTAACTGTCATATCGTGTGTGACAATGATAATGGTCAATCCCATTTCGCGGTTTAGCCTGCGGAACGTATCAAAGATATAAGCGGAAGTCGAGGGGTCTACGCTGCCTGTAGGTTCGTCAGCCAGAAGCAGCTTCGGGTCATTGGCGAGTGCTATCGCAATCGCAATGCGCTGTTGCTCACCACCGGACAGTTCCGATAACCTACTATCCTTCTTGCTCAACAACCCGACGATATCCAGAAGCTCCAAAGCACGTTCGCGTCCACCGGATTTATTGTTGAACAGCATTGGCATCTGTACGTTCTGCCAGGCTGGCAGATATGGGATCAGGTTGCGCGCGTTGTTCTGCCAGATAAAGCCGACAGTCGACCGCTTATACATGACCAGTTCTTTCTCGTTCATTTTAAAAAGGTCCAGCCCGTCAACGTACAACCGTCCCGCAGTCGGGCGATCAAGCCCGCCGATCATGTTAAGGAAAGTGGATTTTCCGCTTCCGCTGTTACCGATGATTGCCATCAGTTCACCCTGAGCAACTTTACAGTCCAGCCCCTGCAGGGCCATAACTTCCGTCTCGTCGGTTTTATAGATTTTTACCAGATTGTCACACTCGACCATGTATTCAGCTTCCACTTGTTATCTCACCGTCCTCCATCTCATATGCACTGTCGCCGATTTCCATAAAACCTTTGTCATGGGTTGTCATGACGATCGTGACATTCTCGATCTCATTGAGCTCCTTAAATATCTTGACCACCTTCAAAGCTGTGCCCGTATCCAATTCTCCGGTTGGTTCATCCGCAAACATAATCCGCGGAGAGTGTGCGAATGCGCGGGCGATGGCTACGCGCTGCTGTTCACCGCCCGACAGCTCCTGCGGCATATGAGATGCACGCTTCAAGAGTCCGACCATATCGAGGCAGCGGGCTGCACGTTCCGAATAGTTTCCTTCCCATCCTGCGAGACGCAGCGAATACTCGACATTTTCCTGCGCCGTCATAATCGGAATGAGCGCAATGGACTGAAAAACGAATCCGATGGTCTTTCTGCGAAGGATCGTTCGATCTTTTTCCGGCATCTTTGTAATTTCCTTGCCGTCGAAAAAGATTTCTCCTTCTGTTACATCGTCCAGCGCGCCCAGCATATTCATAAGCGTTGTTTTGCCGGAACCGCTTCGACCTTTCAGGATCGTGAGTTTACCTTGCGGGATTTGGATATCAATACCCTTTAAAGCCCAAAACATCTCTCCGCCGGGTATCGGGTAAGCCTTTTTGACGCCCCGTGCTTCTATAAACGGATTTGTCATATTCGCTCCTCCTATTCCTCACCAAGCTTCAAAGCCTGCGATATCTTGATTTTTCGAATCAAACCGCTCAGGATAAGCATACATATTGCAATAACGGCGAACATGACAACCAGCAGCCTGATCATATCACTGGACTCAGATACGACCCTCAGCGGAATTACCGTGTCTACAGATGCATAAGCGATCTGCACCAGCGGTAAATACAGCTTTGAGACCAGAAGTCCGACCACAACGCCCAACCCGACAGAAATTCCCGATATAAATATCTGTTCGTTTATGAGCATCTTTGAGATTTCTCTCATGGTCATCCCCATAGCGCGGAATATGCCAAAGAGCAATTCGCGTGAGCGGATCGATAAGATCCAGTAGATTAAAAACCCCACCGTACATACGATCAAAACAATCACAAACCCGACGGTTAAAATACCGTTTGTACCTTGAAAAATCGGGTCATTCTTCAATGCGACAATATCAGCGTTTGTATCCCGAAAAACAGTAAATGACGTACCGGTATTCGTCGCAAAATCATACATAAAATCGGATGAATGCTCCGCGTTGATCCAGATCTGATATGGCGTCAGTCCCCACTGTGACTGCAAATAACTGAAATTCGCAACAATCAGGTAATTTTCCGTTTCCTTGATCAAGCCATCTTCTCCGATGCTTAGGATTGTCGGATTGTATGTCGGCCAGAAATCTATGAACCCATATATTACACCACGTGCCGTAAAGTGGTCCTTGCTGTTATATGTGATGGTATCACCCAATTTATAACCCAGGTTTTCCTTCATGTTTGAGGATACCAGTACAGCGGTTGGGTTTTGTGAAATCGCATTGAGATATCTGTACCAGTGGACAGGTAGAAGACTTGTATCGAAACCGACGGTGTTTCCGAATTCCTTTGTGTGGATACCCATGACCGTAGCACTGGTCCATCTGTTGGTGGTTGACGAACAAGAAGCATTGTCGTCATATATAACCTTGGTGATGCTCTCCACACCGGCAAGCTCATAATACTTTCTGGAATCCGGTTCCGAATATGTGAGTTTGACGATCCCGATATCGTCCTCTGCAACCTCAGCCATATTGTTCAACCACGGTTCTTGAAGGACAATTTCCGCGCCGTTCATATATTTGATACGTGACTCCTCGTTTGTGTTGATCGTACGCGCGGTCTGTGAATTGAATATGCCAATGGCAATCGTTACAACCAGAAATGCAATGATATAGCCTTGGCTGCCCCTTGTACGCAGCACCCAAAGAAAAGATGCGAACAGATCGGGTTTCCAGGACTTTTTCCCTATACGATATATCAGCCATACAACAGCCGGTATTATACGCAAGCATACAAGCGCCGCTCCGATGATAAATAATGAAGACGAAAGGAAAAGCAGAGGATCAAGGCCCGCTCCCTCCATGACTTTTTTCGATAGCATCTCTTTCTGGCCGTTGAACGAATACAAGCCGTATAGCGAGATGGCAAGCAGAACGAAGTCCAGGAAAAACCTCTGTACAAACGGCTTGTCTGAGCGGTTTTTTCTTTGTTTCTGATTGACAATGCTGGCTTTTGCGTATTTGAATACCGGCAACACCATTGCAATAACCGAAAACAGGGCGGCTGCAATCGCATATGTAAACACCGTATCGGTATACTCAACGATCAGTGCTTTTCGCGATACGAACTCAAGGAAGACATTGGATGACCCCAATATCTGGCAGATCAGAGATGAAAGGGGAATTCCGGCCACCAGCGCAATCAGCGCAACAACCCCGCTTTGTGTAAGGTAGACCAGAATCACCTGCTTTCTTCCGGCCCCGCGGCTTCGTATGACCGATATCTCCGACGACTCCATTTCAAGGATCTGACCTGCAACCATGAATATAAACGCAGCAAGCAGAGCATAAATCGGAATCTGCAGGATACGCAGCGTGACTGTTGTCCGCTTTGCGTCCACAAGGTACTGCTCAAGAATATCGCCGTAATAATTCCGGTAGCTGATGTTGTTAATCTTATTATGGGCCTGAGTATAGTCCTCAGTCTTGCTATAGATGAATTCGGCATTATCTGTTGTAATTCCTGTATAGTCAAGAATGACAAACCAAAGACCTTTCAATTTATAGGGCAGCGAACCGTAATCGCCGGTTAACTGGTTAAATACGTTTTCCGGTATCATCAGCTGTGTGGTATAAGTGGACGGAGATTTATACCAGTATCCGTCATCCTTTTCGTCTGAATCAAACACGCCGGCGATCTTTATCTTAACAGGTGATCCGTCCGGCCACTCCAGTTCGTCAACGACCAACTCTTCTCCGATGATCAAATCCATATTGATCAGCGCTTTTTGGCTGACCACCGCTTCGATGACTCCGTTTATTACCGTTTCCTCATACAGACTTCCGTTGACTATGTTGATATGATCTTCAAGACCTGACAGAAATGCGATTTCAACCGTCTGGCTTCTTTGAGATTCCATACCTACGGGATGAGTCACCACCTCAGTAAGTCCGATGTTTCTTAAGACATGCTTTGCCGTGATGCCAAGCTCACCTGCCATATTTTGAGCCATTTTATCTTCATTGATAAAATTTGCAACATAACTGCTGTCAGCTCTGCTATATGGGTTCACTGTGGCAACAAGATAGGCTGTTGACGCATAACGACCGTTTTCTTCCACATAGTTGCTGAAAGTCTCGGTTAACATGCGTTGCAGCGACGCTTTTGTATACATCGGGCTGCTCGCCGCAATGGCAACCAGTAAGATATTTCCGATCAGCAAAGCAGCCATAAGCCATTTTTTATTCAGCATTTTCCGAAGAACAAATATAATCAAAACCATCGCCTCCGATCAGGACGTATATTGGTTCGTAATAACCAGATCGCCAGCTTGAACTCCCTCAAGAACCACTATCTCATCGCCAACCTTCGGCCCGCGTACAATATAGCGTTTTCGCGTTGTGTTACCTTCCAGCAGCATGACATAATAATCCCCGCTTTCCGCCATCACCCCTGTTCGCGGTACGGTCAAAGTGTTTTTTATCAACACATATTCAATGGATGCCTTGGCATTGGTTGTGGGCATAACCTCCGGGATCGAATCGAGCTTGATATAAATCCCGTTACTCATATATGGTGGCAGCAGCTCCGGGGAGGACACAACTCTGCCTGTAATGGAATAGTCTTGATCTCCTCTTCTGTAGGTTATGTTGACGCTCATGTTGTAGATGAACGTTCCGATCCCAGAATTGGTATACATCAACAGGGAATCCAGACTGTTTACGGACATAAGTTTGGTATAGGGGTCAAGCTCGTCGCCTTCCTTTAGATTTACCAGACTCTGGACTCTCCCGTCATACGGCGCGTAAATGTGTTTTTCCTCCAACTCCGCCTTTGCTTCACTCAGCCGGGTTTGCATGGAGTCCAGGTTCGCTTTGGTATTAATAACATAAAGATTATAGGCTGCCTGTTGTTTTTCGATGTTCAGCTCTTTAATGCGCTCTGAGTATTCGTCTGTGGCCGGCATTGCCTTTGTCATCTCTATACCGGCCTCCATGATTTGACAGTTCTCTTCAAAACTCGCACGCGCAAATTCAAGCTCCAAAGAAATCTGTCTGACATCCGATTGGTTTCCCGTTCCAATCATAGTGGCAAGGACATCGCCTTTGGCAAATTCTCCGCCGCGTTCTACCGCAAAGCTCTTGAATATCAGTTTTTCTCCGCCGCTGTTGATGCTCCTTGATTCGGCATATACGGGTTCAATGCTGGTGGATGCTGTTTTAGTAAGATCTTTATAAACCACTTCCTGCGTTTTATAGGTTGTCGTTTTGGTATCAATCAGATCCCCGGCGGCAAGGCTGTCGGCTTCCTGCTCTTTTGTACCCGAGCAGCCTGTACACAACAACAGCACAGCGGAGAGAAACAGAATGAATAAACGCTTAATTTCCGACATAGACGATATCCCCCTCCTTGAGCCCCTCAATAATTTGCGCTACAGACGTAGTCTTGATGCCGACTTTCACGGTTTTTCTCATCTGCGTCCCTTCTTCCGTGATCAGATAAACAAAGCTTTCCGCGCCTTCTGTTTTGACCGCATTTATAGGAACAGTCAATGCCTTTTGTACATAATCGCTGACGACATAAATAAATACGCTCATACCGTTTTTAAGATCACTTTGGTCATCGTTTATTATGAAGTTGGATTTCAACGTTTGGTTGGTCGCAACAAGCGATAAGTATGTAGCGCGGTCATATGGTACATATGTGACCTCGACGCGGCCATTGCCTGTCATCGCATATACATCGTATGCGTTTTCCACCAAGTCGGTTTTTATGCTTTCGCACGATATCATGGATGTTGTATCTTCAGCAACCCAGATCATTGTTACATTTGCCTGCGCCCAGGATCCAATCCCCGCAGCACAGAAGACCACCGTTCCATCTCCTGTTGCTTTTATTGTACAGTTATCGATCATTTCCTGATACATATTAAGCTGCTTTCGGTTCTGCTCCATCGACATTTGCTGCATCTTAATTGCAGCATTATAAGAATTGCGCAAACCTTCAATCTTGACCTCTTTCAGTTCTATCTCAATCTGGTCAAGTTCCTCATTGGCCTTAAGCTGCAAAAGCTCGGTCTCTGCTATCTCAATATCGCATTCCGTTTGCTTGTTTGTCAGGGCGTTAACCTGCGCTGCGTTCGTTATGCTTTTTTCCAGGGAGTTGACCATGCTTTGCGCCGCACTCACATCCAGCTGTGCAATCACGTCACCTTCCTTGACGCTGCTTCCGATACTGACATTGATTTCGGCAATCATGCCACTGGTGGTAAAGCTGTATTCGGTTATCTCCGGCTCGACAATGCCCTCATAACTGGCTATGTTGTACAGCTCTTGGTTCTTGGCTGTTGCGGTATCGATATCCACGACAGCCGGTTCCAAAAGCTCAGGTATTTCTTCTGATTCCGACGGTGAGCAGGCTGTGAAAAACACGGAAACCAGCAGCATAAACGCCGTCAGAAGCGGTATTAGTTTCCTCATCTGCTGGCCCTCCTAGCTTATGATAACGCAATCGCCTTCGGAAAGGCCGCTGGTTATCTCAGTGTATCTTGTCGTCTTCAGGCCGATTTCAACGGGTTTTATCTCAATTCGTCCGTCTTCTTTCTGAAAATAAACCGTATACTTGCCGTTTGTTTCGGTAATCGCCGATGAGCTTACCATCAAAACGTCCTTTCTTGAATCGATTAACAGATCGATTTTACCCTTTGTGTTACCTTCGGTTGGTGTCTCGGCTCCGATTACGGAATAATAAATGGCCTTGACATCATCTGATCTCTGTGCATCTTCCGGAGCAAGTCCAAGGTCTTCCGGAGATGTGACGACACTCTTATACACGATATCATCACACAGAATATCAATTTCAAGACCAATGGGGAAATAATCCCGATTGTCGGTATACGCCACAAAAGCGGAGGTTGAGTCATCGGTAACCGTAACGACCTTTTCCCCTGTAATCGTCGTCGACATTGTGGTAATCTCTTTTACATAGGTCACCGTACCGTCAATATCCGCGTAAATTTGTTTGACTCTGATGTCTTCTTGAAGTTCCCAGAGCTTGAGTTGTTGAATTTCAATCAATGCTTTCAGATATTTTATTGACGCTGCGCGTGCATCGGACGATGCGGTCGACATCGAACCGGTAAGCTCTTCTGACCTCAGTGCAAGCTCGTAAGCTTTTTTTGCTTCGCCCAACTGGACATTGAGCTGACGAATCGTGAACTCACAACTTTCGATTTGTGCCTCAATCGCGGAAATGTCCATCTCAGCCAACAATGCGCCGGCCTCGACCCGATCACCCAGTTCAACATAGATTTTTCCGAACGGCGCACCGGTTACGGAAAAGCTGTAATGCACCACCTGCATGGCTTGATATGTACAGGTTACGGTTTTTTTTAGTTCCATATCACCCCGTATGACATTCGTGGTTCGGTAATCCGAGCCATCGTAAGGTGTTACGAGCGGAAGCTCCGGTATGTCCGCTTCCTTCGGCAGAAGAAAACATGAGGTCATCAGGAACATCATAAAGACCGCAAGCAACAGGGTTCCAAGCTTTTTCAGGTACAACGCGCATCAACTCCTTTGAGCCTTATTTGGTCATATCTTACATTTGTATGTGACCTATTCAATACGTAGCTAACTTAACATCTCCGTATTATAACACAAATTTTTAAATTACTATATGAAATGTTAATTATTTTCAGCATAATATTGTACAATTTTACCATCACAAATAAGTCAATATAAACAAATAATCGCTTTAGAAAATGGTAATACTGCCTATTTCCATGCCAAATACCATTTTCCATTCATGGTCACGCTCATATGCGGCTGAGCTATTTGAAAGATATGCGTATTTTAATAAATGAGCGGCGGACCGATTCAGCCCACCGTGACAAACATAAATGAGTTTAATCAAGTCATTTGCCGTATGCTCCCCTTCGCGTATGTTCTTGTCTTTTTTACGGCAATAAAAACAAAATATCCGTCCGTCTCCGATATTTTTGTCCCGCCGAAGATTGTAGTGAGCTTGTTTTTATACCACGCTTTCCGCCTTGTCACCATAATCATTTTCCCGCCGACACACAGCCTGTTGAAGCCCTTTTCGATAAATGTTTTGGCAACTGAAAAATCCGTATGATATGGCGGGTTTGATAGGATCATCGAAAAATCTTTATCATCCAGATTAGTAAAACAGTCGCTCTGCAGGATTTTTATCTTATCGACGTCGTTTATGCCGGCGTTTATTTTGGCCAGCTCAACGGCGCTGTCATCAATATCGGTCATCACAACGTTCTCGGGACCGATCAGCTTCGCCGCCGTTATACCGACGACGCCATATCCGCAGCCCAGGTCCAACACTTTATCTGTCTTGTAAAATTCCACTGCGGAGAGCATAGCCAAAGTGCCTTTATCAATGTGCTTTGGTGAAAAAACATCGGCAGATGTCATAAACACCAAATCAATACCTTTCACATTTTCATGAATTGTTGTATATGCTTTCAATAGTACCCTCCGTTTGCGGTTTCAACCGCTTATACGTATTTTAAATATACTCTTTTTATGATATATCGTCAAACCACTTCTTTATTCTCATTTTTAATGGAATAGACAAGATAAAAATCCTCCGGATTCACCATTGAAGGATTATCCGGAGGATAGTTAAACCGTTATTACGGCAGTCAGCCGCCGGCCGTCAGTCGCGGGCCGTCAGCCGCGGGATTCAACCTTTTCGAGGAATGTGTTGTATGCCTCAGTATAAATTTCCTCACAACGCGAAAGGCCAAATTCTTTAAGGCCCTGTACATAACTGTCCCATTCGCTCATGGGTTTTGAACCGTCAACGAACGCAAGCCAGTTCTCAGCCATATATGTACCTATATCTGCCGCGTGTGAATTGATCTCTGTCGTCTGCTCAGCGCTGAATTTCAGGCTCCTGGGCCAGTCATAGGCCTTATCGTATCCCTTTATGATCCAGGTGTCGCGCATGAAGTTCACCAGTTTTTCTCCACCGGGATAGGCATAGGTTCTCAGGTGGTGCTGGATGCCCGGATCGGTGAAGGGATTCATAGCATAAACCAAAAGCAGCCACGGTGTGCTGATGCCATCGGGATTGTTGAGCGCAAAATCGGTCAGCAACCGGTTTCCGTTCTCGTCATATTCCCAGGTGATGCCCTCAACGCCCCAACTGATGAACAGCGAGCCTTCAACACTGTACCCGTAATCGCACCATGTGGCAAGCAGAGGGATGTTTTGGCATCGGGCACTGATCACACAACCGCCGATGCCGCCGCCGACGGCCATGGATGAGTTTTCACCGTATTGCAAAAAGTGCAGCTGCTGGCCTTCTTGCATAAGCGGTCTTGTTAAAGCGACCCATTCGCAGTCGGGATCACTGGTGTTGATTTCCAGGTCCTTCAATTCGCTGGGGTTGAAGGACATATAGCCTATGACATTCGTCGTCAGAGCCGCGTTCATATCCACTGTCAACGCATAGGAATTCCAGTTCGGATCGATAAGTCCCTCGGCGTGCCAGTCGGTGAGAAGCTGCATCAGATATCTGTCGTCTTCCTGCGTCAGTGTAAACTGCGGTACCCCGTCCACAACTCTCGGGAGCGGAAGCCCGGCCTGATTGAGGGTGGCTGCGGTATTGTAGCCGCAAGCAAAAGTACCGGATGAAATTTCGACCATGCTAAATATACCCATCGGGCCCTGAGATCCGATATCAATTTTAAACCGGGTGAGCATTTCGTGGATATCATCATAGGTAACGATCGCTTCCGGTGTAAGGCCCAAATCTCTCAGCCAGTCGGCTCTCGCGCAATAGCCGGTAGCAGGCATCGGCTCTTCCGTACCCAATGTAAAGCTTAAAATGGTCGTATCATTATAAAACAGTAGATCGAATACGTCCGGATCGCTTTCATAACGGGTAACCTGATAGAGGTAATTCGGTATGTACTCCTTATAATCGTACAGGTTGGCAAAATACCCGTCTTCTATTCCGCTCGTGATTGGCCCTGCGAAATAATAGTACACATTTGACATCAAGTCGGGTAAGTCATCGGATGCTATGATCATCGAGAGGTTTTCGCGCATCATATCGGAGCTGATGATCATGTATTCGATGTTCACACCGGTCTTTTCTCTGAGAGCGCTCTGATATGGCATGTCTCCGAAATTATCCTCTGTGATGGCTTCGGGCGAATAGCAAGTGGTCCAGAAGGTAAATACCTCATCTGTTGTGCTCAGCGGCAATTCGTATTCATAATTTGCCAGAGGAAACCCTCTATCGTTTACTTCGTATTTCCCGGCTGCGAGATTGTAGGGGGAAGCGTCTTCGGTAGGTTCCGGCGTCTGTGCAGTTTCGGTCGGAGCCGATGTTCCGGTCTCCGACGGTTGGCTATCTGTGGGCGTTGTGGTCGTACTGCCTTCGCATCCGGCGAAAAGTGCAAGGATGAACAGGATCGAAAGCAGAAATGCTAACTTCTTCATAATGCTCCTTTCAATCTTCACTATTTGCCATCTGTTTTTTGTTCATTAACATTATATTAACAATTTTCTCATCTATTGTAAATATTATGGTAATGTCTTTTCGGCATATAATATATGGCGAAATTGAATACCTTGCTAACAGCTGTTTTCTCAGGTCTTGAAAAAGCAGGATAAATCATAGATGCCGGGCATAAAGATGCAATCACGCAAGCGCCAGGGCCGCTTGCGTCTTAAATTATCTGTATTTTTATTGAATCAAAATAAATTAAAGAAGCGATAAACCCCTGAAGGGAGGCTTTCGCTTCTTTATCTACCTTAACCATACGTAGAATTCGGTACTTTTCGATGCCCGGTGGTTATTTCTGCTCAAAAAACTGAACATTTAAACCGTTTGGATCCTTAATCAGAAAAAACTTTGCACCGGATGTCTTAACCAGCCCGCTGTGTATTGGAATGTTTTTGCTCTTTACCGTTTCCAGCATAGCGTCAATTGAATCAACGGCAAAGCCGATGGACAAAAAGTCTCCGTGGCTTATGGCGCCGCTTTGGTTTTCATCCTTAATTAATTCAACCAATGTTTCGCCAGCTGTGCCGTTACCCATAAAGGCGATTTCCATGCCAGGTCCTGCCGGAAAACGCCTGATCACCCGAAGCCCTGCCAGCTCTGAGTAAAAAGCAACAGACTCCTCAAGGTTTTTTACATAGATTGTCGTCCACAGAAATTTCATGTTCATCCTCCATAATCGTCAATAATTTTTCGTTCATCATATCACATGAATTACACTGTGAAAAGGTTTGACTGTTTCGATATGACCGATTTTCAAATTGTTAAATGCTGAAAATCCGCAGAGTTGAATTTTCGGCATAGATCCGCGGTCAAAATAGCTTGAGTTTCCGCAAAAC
>LSQX01343045.1_pt1 | contig 15454 bp, 16 predicted proteins | sample 654561 | NCBI WGS metagenome assembly LSQX01 (sample SAMN04489861, study PRJNA283612) | anaerobic digester metagenome | isolation source: 4 biogas reactors fed with cattle manure at either 37C or 55C with and... | place: Denmark: Kongens Lyngby | collected 2014 | reverse complement strand
GCTAAAGCCGCCCCCTATCCTGATCTGGAGAGAGCTGCAGGACAGCTATCCTTTGCAAGCCTTGATTTTGAGGATCCTTTTGCCATCGTTTTTTTCAGCCCTAAAGACTACGTTATCTAGTTCCAAAACCGGCTTTTCATCAGGGTTGGGGACTCGGCCCAGCTCGCCTGTTAGGTAGCCGCCTAGAGTATCATATTGGCTTTTTGGCAGCTGAATTTGCAGCAGCTCTTCTACCAAATCGAGGCCAATTCTGCCTGAGAAGAGATAAGTGTTTTCATCAAGCTGTTCGTATTCAAGCTCAGTGCTGTCATCGTATTCATCGAAGATATTGCCAACGATCTCTTCCAAGAGGTCTTCGATTGTCACAAGTCCCGCTGTCCCGCCGTATTCGTCGAGGACAATAGCCAAATGAACTTGTTGCTTTTGCATTTCCTGAAAGAGGGCAGAGATTTTTTTCGATTCCGGAACGAAGTAAACCTCGCGGATCATTTTTCCCAAATCAAAGTGAGCATTAGGCTGTCTGATAAAAGGAAGCAAATCTTTTGCGTGGATGATCCCCACAATGTTATCGATGCTGTCCTTATAGACAGGGAGCCTTGTGAAATGTCGGCTGATGGTGGAAGCAGCCTCCTCCAAAGTTGCATCCACAGGGAGGCTCACGATCTCTGTCCGGGGGGTCATGATCTCAGAGGCAACTTTATCGTCGAAGTCAAAGACGTTATTGATCAATTTCTTCTCCAGTTCATGGATGGTGCCGTGTTCCTCTCCGAGGTCAACCAGCATCCTGATCTCTTCTTCAGATACTTCTTCTTGCAGCTTGAGGCTGCCTCCAAAGAGCTGGACGAAAAAATTTGTGGATGCAGTGAGAAGGCTGACGAAAGGGGATGTTATTCGGGCCAGCCAAGCTAGGGGTCTGGCTGCAAAGCGAGAGATGCCCCTTGCTTTTTGCATGGCAAGCCTCTTGGGCACTAACTCGCCAAAAACAAGCGTGAAATAGGATAAAATAAAAGTAATCAGGGAAATAGCCACAGCATTTAAGAGGGCTGGCGAAAGGGGAAGGCCAGTTCTTTTCAATACATCTGTCAGCGGCCCGGCAAAAGACTGAGAGGCTGAGGCACTGGCCATAAAGCCTGCTAGGGTTATTCCAATTTGAATGGTAGCAAGAAAACGGCTGGGCTCACTGAGCAGGCTCAAGATGAGGGCAGCTTTTTTGTCGCCAGCTTGGGCCTCCAGCTTGATTTTCTGTTCATTTAAAGAAATTAGGGCGATCTCGGAGGCAGCAAAAAAGGCATTAAAGGAAATGAGCAGAAAAAGCCACAACAGCTCAAGCAAAAAAATCCCCCTAACAAATGATTCTGTTACTGTTATTTCATACAGACGCTGTTTTTATGCAAATCACTTGCTAAGGGTTGAGGCAAGGCATACTTTGTTTTTTCCTTGTTCTTTAGCACTATACAGAGCTTTATCTGCTTTTGAGAAAAGCTCTTCGAAAGTGATGCCATCTTGGGGATAGATGGCAATCCCAATGCTGATGGTGAGGTCTGCTGGTACATCTAATTTAAGCTCGGAGATGTTTTTGCGAATGCGCTCTGCAATCTGCAGCGCATGTGAAGGATTTGTGTTGAAGAGGGCTAGCGCAAACTCTTCGCCTCCAAAGCGGCAGGCAAGGTCATTTGCCCGGATAGCGCCTCTGAGCACTTCGACTACAGCATCTAGGATTTCATCCCCTTTAAGGTGGCCATAGCGATCGTTGAAAGACTTGAAATCATCCAAATCCAGAATCATCATCGCGAGCTGTCTTTTTTGGCTCAGCGCGCTTTCACATTGCTGAGAAAAGTAGCTGTAGTTCAAAAGCCCTGTCTTGCAATCAGTGATGGACTGCTGCCAGGTTTTCTCGTACATTAAAGCTCGGGTCAGGACAAAAGCTGCCTGACTAGCGATGATGGCAAGCAGTTCCCTCAGCTCCCACTTTGGTTTTCCCTTTTTGGGAGTTAAGAGCAAAAAGGCAAAGGTTTCGCCGTCCATAAGCAGTGGAACAAACAGCAGAGAGAACTGGCGGTGCCAGGTAATTTTGTTGCTGTCCTTGCCCAGGATGTGGAGCGGGAAATCTCTCGCCCCTACAGCAGCTAGTTTCTTCAAGCTGCCGTCCTCTTCTTTAAGGAAAAGCCCGCAATTTTCATAAGGTATGATATGCTGAAGTTTTTTCACAATGAGATTTGCTGTTTTATCTAGTCTTAATACACAACTGAAGGCAGAAACGAATTGATAGACAAGATTCAGCTCGTTAATCTTTATCTGCAGGACTTCGTTGGCTTCCTCCAATTTCTTGGTGTAAAGCTGGAGTTTTTCCATTTCACGGCGTTTCTCTTCCCTGTATTCTCTGCATGCTGCGCTGTAAGCCATGACAACCTCCAAAAGGAGGTTGAATGAATCCAAGGTGAGGGCAGGAATTTGGGCAGGGGGAAGCTGTTGCAAAACCTGTTGGATTGCACTGGTGTGCAGCTTCACGATCTCTTCAGGCCCGATCCCCGTTTCAATAAATTTGCGGCCCAAGAGAGAGGCCTGATAGAGGGCGGCCTCTTTTTGGTCTGTCAGGTATTCATGGAGGACTTGCTGGTATTTTTCAACTAGACGCTCCACGGGAATGCCTCCCTTATTTGGCTGCTAGCACAGCTATCTTATCTTCATTTTACCACATTCGTTGGTAATGTGCTCTGACAGATCTTGTGCTGTGGTTTTGGCTGTTCTACAGTCCAACTAGTCAAGCTGGCAGACACCATCTGAAAGCAAAACCAGTGATGAGGGACAGCAGGAAAGCTGCAGCCTACTCAAACATCCCAGTTAAAGGGGTAAAGTGCTCCTGGCCTAATAAAAGATCCTTGGGCGATGCTGATCCAGATACTGTTTTCGAGTAGTGTTCTGCAATCCCCGTTAATGTGCTTTGAGTGCTGTCAAATTTGCGATGGCAAAGGCGCATCTTTTTTTGTCAAAGCCACCTTGAGCATTCATCTATTTGCCGGGTGGGCCTTGGGCGTTACTGGACTCATAACTATTCGGATGTCAAGGTATCCTGCTAAATATCCAGTGCAATTTAATTGTAGCACAAAAAAGCTTAAAAAAAAAGGAAGAACAACCCGCTTTAGACTCTTTTCTTTTTAAAACCTTTTTGCTATACTAAGACAGGATTCAAGCTAGCATCATGGCCTGCCGGCCTGGTGGTTAGCCTAGAAGCCTCTATAACAATATTTTAGAATGGGGTGGAAGACTTGCTACCAACACCAAAAAAATTTACTTTAGTGGCTGGCAGTGCTGAGGGACCAACACGCCTGAATGCTTTCGACAACGCATTGTTGGCCGCAGGAATTGGGAACTTGAATTTGCTGAAGGTAAGTAGTATCTTGCCTCCTGGGTGCCAATTTGTGGAAGAATTGGACATCCCTCCAGGATCCCTTACACCGACAGCCTACGGTGCTGCCCTCAGTACAAAAAAAGGAGAGTTAATTTCAGCTGCCGTTGGCATCGGCTTCAGCAGCGACTCATATGGAGTAATCATGGAGTTCTCCGGTTCTTGTTCCAAAGAGGAAGCGGAAAAGAAAGTGGAAGAGATGGTGCGGGCTGCTTTCCAGCAGCGAAACGTGCCTTTGGTGAAAGTGATGACCAAAGCTGTGGAACACGTGGTCCAGGAGAACGGCTGCGCGTTTGCTGCAGTAGCTTTGTGGTATTAAAAATATAAGGAGGTAAAAATGGGACTTTGGTATACTGAGAAGCAAACCGACAATCTGGCAATCTCGATGCAGGTGCGGCAGAACCTGCATCGAGAGCGCTCTCCTTATCAGGACATTGCAGTTATGGAAACCGAGGAATATGGGAAGCTGCTTGTGATCGACGATGCAGTGATGCTGACAACTGCTGATGAATTCGTCTATCACGAGCTGATTGCCCATGTGCCCATGTTCACCCATGGCAGCGTCCAGCGGGCAGCTGTCATCGGTGGCGGCGACGGCGGGACAATCAGGGAATTGGTGCGCCACGATTCTCTCCAGGAAGCATATTTGCTGGAACTTGACGAGCGGGTGGTGCGGGTCAGTCAGCAGTACCTGCCCGAACTTGCCTCTGGCCTTTCTGATCCCAGAGTCCGCTTGGAGTTTGGCGACGGCATCAAGCGGATCGCGGAATTCAAATCCTACTTTGATCTTGTAATCGTGGATTCCACAGATCCCGTAGGGCCAGGTGTGGTTCTCTTTTCCCAGGAATTTTTCAAGTTGGTGCGGGAGTCCTTAAGGCCTGGTGGGCTGATGGTTGCCCAAACCGAATCTCCCTTCGTGAACAGGGATCTGATGGCTGATGTGAGGAGGAAAATCGGCAGCGTCTTTCCGCAGACCTATGTTTACCTGGGACCAATTCCTACATATCCCAGCGGTCTATGGAGCTTCACCATGGGCTCAACAGGTCCCAACCCTCACGAAGTTGATTTGGAGAAAGTTGCTGAAATTACTGCAGACTGGCCTCTGCGTTATTACACCGCCCAAATCCACACTGCAGTTTTAACCCTGCCGCCTTTTGTGCAGGAAATCTACAATTCAAAATGACCACCTTCGCTTTTCCTCAATCCCGCTTTTTGGGCGCAGAGGCGGATCCGGAAACTGCACAAGTGATTATTTTCGGGGCTCCCATAGATGGGACGGTTACCTTCCGGCCTGGGGCGCGGCTTGCCCCTGGCCGGATCAGGGAGCTGTCAGTGGCAATTGAAACCTACAGTCCTTACCAGGATTTAGATTTGGAAAAGCTGCCTGTGGCAGACAAAGGCGATTTAGTCCTGCCTTTGGCAGATTTAGGCGCAGCTTTGGAGAAAATCCGCCAGGCTGCAGAGGGAATACATAAACAAGGGAAAATACCTGGGGTTTTAGGTGGAGAACACCTGATCAGCCTGCCTTTAATTGAAGCTGCATTCAAACAACACCCTGATCTCTGCGTACTGCATTTAGACGCCCACACTGATTTGAGAGAAGCCTGGGAAGGAGAAAAATTTTCCCATTCAACTGTGATGCGGCGAGTGGTAGAGGTGATAGGGCCGGGCAAGCTTTGGCAAATGGGCATTCGCTCGGGGACTGAAGAAGAGTTTGCATACGCAAGGCGCATGGGGCATATCCTACAATATACAGCAGGAAATTTAGCAAGACTTGTCGAAGTTCTCAATAATAGGCCAGTTTACCTTTCTCTGGATATAGACGTCTTAGATCCAGCTTTTGCTCCTGGCACTGGCACACCTGAGGCAGGTGGGCTCAGTTCCAGGGAGCTTTTGCAGTTCATCTCCACAGTGGTCCCAAAACTGGACATCTGTGGGTTTGATCTGGTGGAAGTGGCTCCTGTCTACGACGAGTCTGAGCGCACTTCAATTTTAGCAGCAACTCTGCTGCGGGAACTGGCTATTGCCACTATCAAGTCTGTAAAAAGGAGAGTTAGTGCATGAAAAAAGTGTTGTTTGTAGGGTTATTGCTTGCAGCCTTTTCCAGTTTTTGCCTTGCAGCTCCAACTTGGATCGGTCCCACAGGCTTAATTATGGCCCCAAGCGCAGACTCCCTGCGGGGAGGCAGCTTCAATCTTGCCTTGCACCATTATCACGAAACAAACCAGCTTTCCTTTGTTGTGGGCCTGGCAGACAACCTGGAAGCTGGCCTTTCTGCTTGGAAGGATAAAAACCACAGCGACACAAGCGCTTTTCTGAAATACACTCTGGTGCCTGAAACATCGCGGCAGGTGGGGCTGGCCATCGGCGGGAGAGTCTATAAGAACTCCAATTCCCTGTTTGTGGTTGGAAGCAAATTCCTCTCTGAGATCGGCGCCAGAGGCCATATCGGCTTCGTCACAACCGGAGACGGCCTCTTTTTCATGGGTCTCAGCAAGACCTTGCCGTCCCAAAGATCTTTTCCTAAAACAATTGCTATGGCAGATTTTTACAATGGAAACTTGAACGTCGGCCTGCGGATACTATTGACCAACGAGGTCAATCTGGATCTATCGCTGATTGATCTGGATGACGCCATGATCACTTTAGGTTTTCACAGCCACTTCTAAGGAGTGTAGATGTTGAACAGTTTGATCCAACAGATCCGGTCTTCTATAGAAGAAGGTCTTCGGCAGGCTCTCAGTGAGCTCGCCGAGGACTTTCAGCTTGAGGCCATGCCCCAGATTATCTTGGAGCAGCCTAACCAGAGGGCACACGGCAACTGGGCCACTAACCTGGCCATGGTGTTAACAAAACAAGTGAAGCGGCCTCCGCGGGAGATTGCGGAGCTTCTCAAGTCCCGCTTTCAAGACAAAAGCGGCCTGGTTCAGAAAGTTGAAATTGCTGGACCGGGCTTTCTCAATTTCTATTTGGCCCCCCTTTGGCGGGCGAAGGCAGTAGCGGAAATTTTGGCAAAAGAGATGGAGTTCGGCAACAGCAATTTAGGCAGTGGCCAAAAAGTTCTCCTTGAGTTTGTCAGCGCCAACCCTACAGGCCCCCTGCACGTAGGCCACGGCAGGGGAGCTGCTGTGGGCAGCGCCCTAGCGACTATTTTGGCTGCTGCAGGCTACGATGTAACCTGCGAGTTTTATTTGAATGATGCAGGCAATCAAATTGAGAAATTTGCTGAATCACTGGAAGTCCGCTACCGTCAGGCTCTGGGCCAAGAGGTAGAGATGCCGGAGGACGGCTACCATGGCAAGGATTTGGTAGAGCTGATGGAGGACTTGGCTTCCCAGAAGCAGGACCAGCTCCTCTCCCTGCCGGAGAACCAGCTGCGGGAAGCCTTGGTAGAGTATGCCCTGCCCATCAAGGTGGATGCGATCAAGCGGGATTTGGAAGCTTTCGGCGTCCACTTTGACAGCTGGTTCAGCGAATCGGTCCTTCATCCTGAGGCAATTGAAGGTGCAGTAGAGCAGCTCAAAGAAATTGGCTCCCTCTACGAACAAGACGGCGCCCTCTGGCTGCGATCCTCTGCCTTCGGCGACGACAAGGACAGGGTGGTAATCAGGGACAATGGAGTGCCTACTTATCTGGCCGCAGACATTGCCTACCACAAGGACAAGTACACTAGGGGCTTTGACAGGCTAATCAACATTTGGGGAGCAGATCACCACGGTTACATCGCCAGGATCAAGGCGGCAGTCCAGGCTTTGGGCTACGATCCTGAGAAGCTTGCCATTATTATCGTGCAAATGGTAAACCTCTTCCGGGCAGGACAGGCAGTTACCATGTCCAAACGCACCGGAGAACTTGTGACTTTGGCAGAGATCGTGGAAGAGGTAGGCAGGGACAGCGCCAGGTTCTTCTTCTTAATGCGCTCCAGCGAAAGCCAGCTGGACTTTGATTTGGATCTGGCAAAAGAACAGTCTGACCGAAATCCCGTTTTCTACGTCCAATACGCCCACGCCAGGATCTGCAGCATCCTGCGGACAGCAGAAGAGCAGGGAATAGAGATCCCGCTGCCAGATGAAGGGCTGCTGGCAACCTTGACCTCTCCTGAAGAGGAACTCTTGATGGAAAAGCTGGCAGAGCTGCCCATTGTGGTCTGGGAAGCGGCAGAGCGGATGGAACCCCACAAGCTCGCCCACTACGCCCAAGAGCTGGCTGGCCAGTTTCATCTTTTCTACAACCGCTGCCGGGTTTTGGGAGCGGAAGAGGAGCTGCAGGCAGCAAGGCTGCTGCTGATTTCAGCAACCAGAATCGTCTTAGCAAAGACGCTGCAGCTTTTGGGCATCTCTGCGCCTGAGCAAATGTAAAAAATATTTTTCTAAATGAGAAGGACTTCTGAGATTGCTGTGGAAATATTACAAAGAGGTAAATTGTAAAATAGTGCCTCGCTTATGGGGATAAATAATTTTTTGCTGGGGAGGTGGTTAAACCACAACTGATAAAGGGCGCTTATGACGCAACAATTGAAATTTACAAAAATATAAAATGAAAGGTTGGTTTTTAACAGAAATGGCTGGAGTAACGCTGAACCACGTCTATAAGAGATTCGGCAACGTGATAGCAGTTAACGATGCCAACTTGGACATAAAGGACAAAGAGTTCATCGTTCTAGTTGGTCCTAGTGGCTGCGGAAAGTCTACAACTTTGAGAATGGTTGCAGGATTGGAGGAAATCACTGAGGGAACCATCAGCATTGATGACAAAGTCGTCAACGATGTTCCACCAAAAGATCGAGACATCGCCATGGTGTTCCAAAACTATGCCCTTTATCCCCATATGNNCTCTCCGGCGGTCAGCGCCAGCGCGTCGCCGTTGGCCGAGCCATCGTGCGCGACCCGCTCGTCTTCCTCATGGACGAGCCTCTCTCCAACCTGGACGCAAAACTGAGGGTGCAGATGCGCTCTGAGCTCAGCAAGCTGCACAACCGCCTGCAGACCACCATCATTTACGTCACTCACGATCAGACTGAAGCCATGACCATGGGTGATCGGATCGTGGTAATGAAAGATGGAATCATCCAGCAGGTTGGCGCACCCCTGGAGATCTACGATCATCCAAACAACGTCTTTGTAGCTGGCTTCATCGGCAGCCCTGCCATGAACTTCTTCGACGTAAGGCTGGTGCAGGAAGACGATAAGCTCTATATCGACGCTGAAACCTTCAAGGTCAGGGTGCCCGATAAGGTTGTCCATGAAGCCAAGGGGCTTGAGGCCTACGTGGGCAAGGAAGTAATCTTCGGCCTGCGGCCTGAGAACATTGAAGACAAGGCCTTTGCACCTGAAGCTCCAGAGGATATGGTGGTTACAGCAAATGTTGACGTGACCGAGCCCATGGGTGCTGAGGTTTACCTCTATCTATCCTCTGGCAAACACAGCTTCGTGGCCAGAGTTGAGCCCCAAACCCAGGCCAAAGACGGTACAAGCCATCAGGTATACTTCAAAATGGATAAAATGCACCTTTTCGACCCGCAGACAGAAAAGGCAATTTACTAGAAAAGGGATAGAGAGACACTCCCTGATGAGTGTCTCTCTCTTTTTGGAGGTGGATGTGTGAGTCGCAAGGTGAGTGTTGCTTGGCCAGCTTTGAAGATGGCGGCTATCAAGCTCTACGATCATTTGGGCATAGCTATGCTCCTCAGCCTCCTGTGGCTGGCAATTGGCGTCACCCCGCTCATCTTCGTTTTGCCCATGATGATGGAGGCGTGGCTCTTTGGAGGATTGCTGCTGGTTTTGACAGGGGCATTGTTGTTTATGCCGGCAACAAGCGCCACCTTTGCAGCCTGCCGGATGCTTCTCGCCAGGGAAGACGTTGGGGCACGGACTTTTTTCCGCGCCTTTGGCAAAAACTATAAACGTTCTTTTCTTGTCGGGATTGTAGACGGCTGCTTGTTTCTAGTGTTGATTGTAGACTTGCTTTTTTTCTTCAACACAAGCAACCGCTTCTTTCAGTTTATGGGCGGGATCTGGGTGTGGTTCGGAGTCTTTTTGGTCCTCTTGCAGATATATCTCATTCCGCTCCTTCTGGCTGGAAATAATCTGAAGGACATCTTCAAGAAAGCAGCTATTCTGGTAATGGACAATCTGGGATCTACTTTTGCTTTGGTTTTGGAGACCCTGGCGGTTCTTTTAGTATGCCTTTTTGTGCCGCCGCTTCTGGTGTTGTTCTTTCCAGTGATGATCGGCTTTTTCCATTTGGGCGCCTACGACATTATCATGACCAAATATGATGATGAGGAGGATCCCAATGCAGCTTAAGTGGTTTGGTCACAGCTGTTTTCTTCTGACTGCCGGGCAGGAGGCCTGGCTCTCAGATCCTTTTGCTCCTTCTGTCGGCTACCCTATCCCCAGCCTCACGCCTACAGTAATCACCACCAGCCACGACCACTACGACCACGCAGACACTTCCTGGCTGCCGCAAGGGGTGCCGGTTCTCACAGGAGAATCCTGGCAGGGTGAAGGCCTCGCCCTTCGTGCTGTAAGCTCCTTCCACGACCAGCAGAAGGGAGCCCAGCGAGGAGAGAACAAAATTTACATCGCTCAGGCAGAAGGGTTGAACTTCGTCCATCTGGGCGATTTGGGGCACGTTCTTTTGCCCGGGCAGGTTGAGGAAATCGGGAAGGTGGATGTGCTGCTCCTGCCTGTAGGAGGAACCTACACCATCGGCCCAGAAGAAGCCTGGCAGGTTGTGGCGCAGCTTTTGCCCCGGATTGTGATTCCCATGCACTACCAAACACCGCATTTGAAATTCGAGTTAGCGAGTCTGGAAGAGTTTATGAAAGGAATACCTCAGGGCTGGACTGTGGAAGAAAAAACCTCTTGGGAACCTGAGGAACCTCTTGCTGAGAAAAGAATAATCGTGTTAAAATATATCTAGTTTTTGGAAAGGCAGGTTAGGCCACGTGGCCAAATATATATTCGTAACAGGTGGCGTGGTTTCTTCTTTGGGGAAAGGAATCACAGCCGCCTCTTTGGGATGTCTACTTAAAAGCAGAGGCTTGAAGGTTACAATCCTCAAATTCGACCCCTACATCAACGAAGATCCAGGAACCATGAGCCCTTACCAGCACGGTGAGGTGTTCGTCACAGATGACGGCGCAGAAACGGACCTGGATCTCGGCCATTACGAACGATTTATCGACACAGCCCTCTCTAGGGAAAACAACGTCACTGCCGGCAGAATTTACTCATCTGTGATCCAAAAGGAGAGGCAGGGTGTCTATCAAGGAAGTACAGTGCAGGTGATCCCCCACATCACCAATGAAATCAAAAGCAGGATCCTGAAGGTTGCAGAAACCTCCCAGGCAGATGTAGTGATTGTGGAGATCGGCGGCACTGTGGGAGACATCGAGAGCCTTCCTTTTCTCGAAGCCATCAGGCAGCTGAAGCGGGATCTGAAAAGGCAGGATACCCTCTATATCCACGTTACATTGGTCCCGTATATACCCGCTGCCGGCGAGCTGAAAACCAAGCCCACACAGCACAGCGTCAAAGAATTGCGCTCTATTGGCATTCAGCCTGATATAATCATCTGCAGATCAGATAGAGAACTGTCCCAGAGCTTGAAGGACAAGATCGCCCTTTTCTGTGATATAGACAAAGAAGCGGTGATTCCAAATCCTGATCTGCCTTCAATCTATCAGGTTCCCCTCTTTTTTGAGAAAGAAAACCTAGACACGCTGGTCCTGGATAAACTGGAACTGCCGCCTGGACAGCGGGATTTGGCTCAGTGGCGGCAGATGGTCGCCAGCATGCAAGAGGCAGAACAGAATGTGAAGATCGCCTTGGTGGGCAAATATGTAGCTCTGCCAGACGCTTATCTGAGCGTTGTGGAAGCCCTGAACCACGGCGGCATCTACCACCGCACCAAGGTGGAGATCCAGTGGATTGACTCAGAAAAACTGAACCAGGATAACGTGGCGCAATTTTTGGGCGAGGCAGATGGAGTTTTAATTCCAGGCGGTTTCGGCTGCATGGGAATTGAAGGGAAGCTTGCAGCAGTCCGCTACAGCAGGGAGAGGAAACTGCCCTTTTTAGGGATCTGCCTTGGTATGCATTGTGCAGTGATCGAATTCGCCCGCAATGTGGTTTCCCTCACAGACGCAAACAGCTCAGAGTGGGATCCTGAGACTCCCTATCCTGTAGTCCACTTGAACCCGGAACAAGAAAACGGGAAAACCCTGCGTTTGGGAGCGTATCCCTGCAAAATTACAGATCAGAACTCCAAACTGTACCAGGCCTATGGGACAAGCGAAATCAGCGAAAGACACAGGAGCCGCTACCAATTCAACACTCAGTTCATGCAGACTTTCGCTCAAGCAGGGATGAAATTCAGCGGCCTTTCCCCAGACGGCACTAAGGTGGAAGCCGTTGAGCTAGACTCCCACCCCTGGTTTGTGGCAACCCAGTTCCACCCTGAGTTCAAGTCTAGACCTTCAAATCCACATCCTTTGTTCAGAGATTTTATCGGCGCTGCAATTGCGCAGCGGAAAGAGGAATAATTTGGCAGGTTCCCGGCTACACTGGAAATAGAAGGAAAATCCAGTGTGGGGGGAATCTGTGTGAGAATTGGCCTTGTGATTTTGGTCCTGTTTATTATCTTCGCTCCTGCCCAGGCAACAAGCAGCAGCTGGCTTGATCCGCCTGCTTTGTCCGGGGATTTCGAAGCCGGCATTATTGATGCTGTTAACCTTGAGCAGAACACCATCACAGTAGAAGGCCGAAGCATTCCAGTGGCGAGGGAAGCGCTGCTGCTGCGGGGCACGAGCCCCGTGCAGCTCGCCTCCTTAGCCCCTCCTTATCCAAATCTGGGCCAGGAAGCCCGCTGGCGCTTGAACCATCACGGCGAGATTCAGTACCTGGTGGTATACTATCACGCCCTGGAGGTGTACCTCGCACCCTACGAGGAAGGGGGCAGGTGGGCAAGGCCTGTTGAAGGCGGCAGCTGGCGCTTTTTGACTGCCCGCCCTGAGCTTGAGGGCCAGTGGCAGGCAGCAGGAAGCAGGACCCTTGTGGTGTTGGATTGGGAGGGGAAGGTGAGGTATCTGCTGCCCCTGGCAGGAGTAGATTAAGGTAAAGGGGATTTATTAAAGATGGGACTTGTTAGCGTTAAGGAAATTTTAGCTGATGCAAAAGCCCGTTCTTATGCTGTTGGTGCTTTTAACCTGAACAACATGGAAATTCTGCAGGCCATTATCAGGGCAGCGGAAGCTGAGCGATCGCCTGTGATCCTGCAGGCAAGCCAGGGCGGGATCAAGTACGCAGGCCTGGAATACATAACTGCTATGGCAAAGGCTGCAGCAGAGGTGGCAACTGTGCCTGTTGCCTTGAACCTGGACCACGGCACCAGCTTCGAGCAGGTAGTCCGCTGCATCAGACACGGCTTTTCTGCAGTGATGATCGACGGCTCCCATTATCCGTTTGAGGAAAACGTAGCCATCACCAAAAGGGTGGTGGAAGTGGCCCATCCTGTTGGAGTTTCTGTTGAAGGGGAACTGGGAAGAATCGGCGGCACAGAAGACGACATTCATGTTGATGAAAAAGACGCTCTCTTGGCTGATCCAGATGAGGTTGTGAGCTTTGTGGAGCAGACCCAGGTGGACTGTCTGGCTGTAGCCATCGGCACTGCCCACGGCGTCTACCGCGGCACACCAAAGCTAGATTTCGAAAGATTGAGCAAAATCAACAGCCTCATTGACCTGCCCCTGGTCCTCCACGGTGCAAGCGGCGTCAGCGATGAGGATATCCAAAAGGCTATTGCCCGAGGCATCTGCAAGATAAACATCGATACAGAGCTGCGGCAGGCATTTTCTGAAGCAGTTCGCAAAAAGCTGGCAGAGGATCCAGAAGAGATAGATCCAAGGAAAATCCTCGGACCTGCCAGAGATGCCATGCAGGAAGTGGTTGTGCGGAAAATGCGCCTCTTTGGCAGTTCACAAAAAGCATAGGGGGTGTGACGGAATCGACAAGATAAACATCAGCGAACTGGAAGCCCTAACTGCCACCCAGCTCCAAGAGCGCGCCAAGGAGCTGGGCATTACAGGGGCTTCCAGGCTGCGTAAGCGGGAGTTGGTGATGGAGATCCTCGAAGCTCTCACCCAGAAAGAGGGCTTGCTCCTCGGCCAAGGAATTTTAGAGATCCTTCCTGAAGGCTACGGTTTCCTCAGGCGCGCTAATTACCTACCAGGCGAAACAGATATCTACATCTCACCTTCTCAAATCCGTCGTTTTAACCTGCAAACTGGCGATGAAGTAATGGGGCAGGTTCGCCCTCCGAAAGAAAACGAGCGTTTCTACGCCATCCTACGGGTTCTGACTGTCGGGGGGAAAGCTCCGGAACTGGCAGCAGAGCGCATGGATTTCGACGATCTGGTTCCCATTTACCCCAACGAGCGGCTTCACCTTGAGCTGCCTGGCGGAGAGGTTTCCATGCGGATGATGGACCTTGTGGCTCCCATCGGCAAAGGCCAGCGGGGCTTGATCGTGGCGCCTCCCAAAGCGGGGAAGACCACGCTGCTCAAGCAGATCGCCAACAGCATCACGCAAAACCACCCGGAAGTGAAGCTCATAGTCCTCCTCATCGATGAGCGGCCTGAAGAGGTCACAGATATGGAGCGCTCTGTCCACGGGGAGGTTGTCAATTCGACCTTCGATCAGCCGGCAGAAAACCACGTCAGGGTGGCTGAGTTCGTGCTGGAGCGGGCTAAAAGGCTTGTGGAGCAGAAAGAAGATGTGGTGATCCTTCTCGACAGCATCACCCGCCTCGGCAGGGCTTATAACCTCGTGGTTCCGCCCAGCGGCAGGACTCTGTCAGGAGGCCTTGATCCAACAGCCCTGTACAGGCCCAAGCGGTTTTTCGGTGCAGCCCGCAACATAGAAGAAGGCGGTAGCCTGACCATCCTCGCCACTGCCCTTGTGGAGACAGGCAGCAGGATGGACGACGTGATCTACGAGGAGTTTAAGGGCACAGGCAACATGGAGCTGCACCTGAACCGAAAGCTTGCAGAACAGCGGATTTTCCCTGCCATTGAGCTGAACAAATCCGGCACCAGGAAAGAGGAACTGCTCCTGAGCCCGGAAGAGATGGAATGCATGCTGGTCCTCAGGCGCCTGCAGAGCTCTTTGGGAGTCCAGGAAACAACAGAGCTCCTGATCGACCGGCTTAAAAACACCAGTTCCAACCAGGAGCTCGTTGAACTAATTACAAAATCTCAGTATGCTGAGAACATGCGCAGTTAGCGTCCGATATACTGTCCTGCCCAGGGCCGCCTTGGAAATCTCTGGGGCGCTTTCGAGCTGCCTATGTTGAATTGGAGGTTCACCTGGGCTGTAATTCGGATCAGTCCAGGCTGAATAGGAGTGGTGTAGCCAGAGGCAGCTTTCAGGACGCTTACGTCTTCCCGCAAGTTGATGCGGTATGGAATGATGGAGCTAGTGGAGTCGCTCATGGAAATGAGCCTGCCCAGCTTCACGCCAGCGGCCTTAGCCATGGCCTCCGCTTTTTCCTTCCCTTGGGTCACAGCCTCAGCTAAAAGCTCCAGCTGCAGTTCCTGGCTCTTTTCCACGCTGAAGGTCACGTTCTGTACCTTGTTTGCCCCGGCACTTGTTGCCAGATCAAGCACTTTCCCTACATCGTCCAGCTTCCCTCGTAGGGTGATTGTCAGGACGTTGCTGGCTTTGTATCCAACAAGCACAGGCTCGCTGTCCCTTGGATAGTGGTACTGGGGCATGAGAGAAAAGGCACTAGTTGCCAGATCCTCCTCACTGATGCCGTAGTCCAGCAGGGCCTTTTTCACTTTTGTCATCAGGGCAGCGTTCTCTGCCACAGCTTGCTGAGCAGTGTCGCCTTGCGTTTCCACGCCCAGCTCAATGAGGGCCAGATCCGGCTGAACCATCCGTTCAGCAGTGCCGGTGACTGTAATGCCAGCGGCTGAGGCTGCAGTTGAGACCAAAGTGAAAACCAGAAGCAAGAGCAATCCTTTCCTCAAATCAAACCTCTCCT
>LSQX01050687.1_pt1 | contig 15454 bp, 11 predicted proteins | sample 654561 | NCBI WGS metagenome assembly LSQX01 (sample SAMN04489861, study PRJNA283612) | anaerobic digester metagenome | isolation source: 4 biogas reactors fed with cattle manure at either 37C or 55C with and... | place: Denmark: Kongens Lyngby | collected 2014 | reverse complement strand
ATCACTATCACGTTTGGATGTCAACCACGATTCAGATAGCCCGCAAGTTTGTGAAGACAGTCGTGACATGAGAAGCAGTACGAAAGGTGTTACCCTAACCAAAACAAAGAGGAGTTGCTACTCCTCTTTGCCAGGGATTATCCTATTCCTATTCTTCTCAAGCTATTTCGGTTCTTCTAGAGTTTAGGACTAAAGGTACCACACAGGCGACTAAACCCATAATTAGGAAGAATAAACTTGCTTCTGTAACCAAACTGCAAATAAAGCAAATAACGCCAATCAGCATGATACCGCTTTCCATTATGCTCATTCTATACTTCCATTGCCTGTTCAGCAGAATAGACATGGCAAGGAAAAGGAAGATTACTCCAATTGCTTGCAGCATCCCACTACCAAAATCATTATACTGCAGTAAAATCGCTGGAGTATAGATAAAGCAAAACGGCAAAAACAAGGAAACAAAACCTGCTCGAAAAACCTCTATAGAGCTGCGTATATAGTCGCTCTCCGCCAATTTACAGGCAATTATCAAACCAATACCAATAGGCGGCGTCAAATGAGACAAGAAGGCATAAAACATCGGAAACAAGTGAGCCTGCATTAATGGAACCCCTTGCCTTACTAAGGCAGGCGATAGAACCGTGGCTACAATAACATAAGCTGCAGGAGTCGGAACGCCTGCTCCCAAAATCAAACTAGTTAACATAGTCAATATTAACAGCAAAAATAGATTATCACCTGCAAGACTACCCAACACAACGCTTAATTTCAAAGAAAGGCCTGTTACTTCAATGCCGGCTACTACAATACCTATTACTGCCAGTATCAGAGCCACATGACACCCCATAACAGTCCCTTCTATAATCTTTTCCCTTACTTCATTCCAGTCTATACCTTTACCACTTACTATTCCCGTCAGAATACCCAATACCACAACAATGACTATACTCCAAAAGACTACAAACATAAGCGAATAGCCTTTTAAGAGCAACCCTACCAGTGATGCCAGAGGCACCACAAATAACGGCGCATCCACTAATAAATCCTTTATATTTAGCTCAGTAGAGAATACCTTTATATCCAGCTTTCTGGCATTCAGTTCAGCATATACCAGCAGAACGACAAAATATAGCAAAGCAGGCACAAGAGATGCTTTAGCTATTTCCAAATAGGGAATGCCAGTATAGGCTGCCATAACAAAAACTGTCGCGCCCATTATCGGTGGCAAAAACTGGCCGCCATTTGAGGCTGCTGCTTCAATGGCACTAGCCTGTTCTGGTGTATAGCCGGCCTTCTTCATTAAGGGTATAGTAAACGCCCCTGTTATAGTGATATTAGCTGCAGTACTACCGGTTATGGAACCTAACAGCGCACTACTGACAATAGCCAGGGCTGCCGGGCCACTTCTAAGTTTCGTCGCAACCAGGTTGCCTACTTGAATAACAAACCTTAGACCGCCAAAAGCATGTAGTACTGAACCAAAGATAATAAACAGAAACAGATAATTTGCAGACAGTCCCACAAGATTTCCATATACGCCCCAAGGAGAAGTCACATCGGCAGCCAAAAGAGTGATGCCACGCCGAAGCGACATAGAGGGGGCACGCAAGGCTCCTGGTATGTTGCTACCCCAGAAGACATATGCAGAAGCCAACACAGCGAAAACAGGGAATATCCAACCGAAGGATGAACGCACCAATATAATGGCTACTATTGCAGCAACAACACCCATGAACAGCGCGATTAACGGTGGATAGCTGGGATTAGCCAAAATCCCTCTGTAATTGAAATAGAAGTATGAAGTGACCGCTATAGAAGCCAACATAGTAATTGCAAACAAAATCCACGACTTGATGTCTTTGTCACTTTTCTTAAACATGGTCATAGTGCCTATAACCATGGCAAAACCCAAGTGAACAACACCATGAACAGCCGGCTCATAAGGAAGCGCTCTTATGTAATACAGCTGATAAAGAATCATCATGATACTCAAGAACAGATAGCTTCCATCTATCCAGCTTAAGAAAGTGGTAAGAGCCTTTTTCTTATCAGTCATGTTCTTCCTTCCTTTTGTGCATTTTGGACTGCGTTCATACATTACCGGTTATCAACTGGATGAATTATTCCTCAAGAAAATACTTCAAAGGAATGTTGTTCTCTTTATAAAACTTAAGCGCTCCTGGATGATAATACTTCTCCTTTTCTTCGTCTGATTCCCAATAAGACATAGTTACGAACTCAGGCGTAATTCCCTTACCCATGTTATGATAAGAGGCAAATTCTCCTGATTCAGCAGCCTTGTAAAGAATTCTGGTGATTTCATAGACAACTTCTTCAGGCATCTCTTTTCCGGCAGACCAGAAAACCGGAGTAGCAACATAAGCCATCGGTTCAGACTGAGTGCTACCAAAAGCTTCTGGACGAGCCACCATACCCATAGCCGGTTGTTCTTTTTTGCCTGTGAAAGGATCCGTCTTGCAAGCTCTCCTAATCAAATCAAGGTTTTCCTCTATATTGCCCTGATTAGGGAAATACAGGTTCCCACGGGCACCCAACTCAATTAGGGAGGCACTCAAGGCATATTCATCAGGGTAGAAATAATCAAAGGGTAGGACTCCTACATGACAGGCACCGTCTCTAAGGGCAGAAAGCCTATCACTGATGCCACCGTGCATGAAACGCACATTTTTTACGCCTGCCAGCTCAACCATGTTCCTAAAAATCCAAGTATAGGCATCGGGGGCATCTCTCGGAATAACTACTGTTTTACCTTCAAAATCAGCATAGGTTTTTATATTCTGATCCAGAGTTACCCAGGTTTCATTCAACATAAGCATCATGCCAACCTGCAAGGGCATATACTCCCCTTCACCCCAAAAGGTTGCTCCGGGTAACATTGTTACATTCAAATGGGTCTTCTTCGCTTCTTCATCTCCTAGCAAAAACCGAGTATTATCTGCTACGCCTGCTGTAGACACCACATCTGCGGTAAGCCACTCAGATTCATTATTAATGAAAGTAGCTAGCGCATGGGACAAGGCGTACCACATATCACCTGGTCTACCGGCAGCAAAACTTACATGAAACGGTTCTTTCGCGCTATCGCTTACTGCACTTTCACGCTTAGTAGTTCCGCAGCCTGCAATCAGAACTGTAACTAACAGAAGACATAAACATAAGACTGATAGCTTGTTCTTCATTGCCTATTTATCCCCCTTTTCATCTTCGGAATCATACTCGGTTTAGCAATTCGCCGTAGCGAAAAAACTCTTCTCCAACTCTCTGGCCTCCGGAACACCAACCATTCCGTAAAACTCTGAGAAAGCAACCATTTCCTCAAGACAATTCTCTGTAGAACCGTCTTCTTTTAGGCTTTGAAGCAATTTGATCACAGATTTTGTGGCAGCATACAGCAAAGAAGCAGGATAAATAACAATTTTGTATCCCAACGCCTCTAACTCTTCTTTTGATAACAAAGGGGTTTTGCCTTTTTCCACCATATTGGCTAATAATGGTGTTGATATGGTTTTTGCAACCTCACGCATTTCTTCAACAGACTGAGGCGCTTCAAAGAAAATCACATCTGCCCCAGCATCTGCATAAGCAAGAGAACGTTTAACTGCATCGTCAAAACCATTGACTGCCCTCGCATCTGTTCTGGCTATGATAATAAGATCTTCACTCTTTCTGGCATGGACAGCAGCCCTGACTTTGGCAACCATCTCTTCCATGGGAATTAGTTCTTTGCCTTCCATATGGCCACAACGCTTGGGAAAAACCTGGTCTTCCAATTGTATCGCTGCAACGCCTCCCCGCTCATATTCTTGTACGGTCCTAATAACATTAAGAACACCACCATAACCATTATCTGCATCAGCAATAACAGGAATATCCACTGCAGACGCTATGTTCTTGGCGTGAATAGCCATTTCCGTCATGGTGATAAGGCCTATATCGGGCTGTCCGATAACGCTAACAGCGGCCCCGTATCCTGTCATATATACGGCTGGAAATCCTGCTTTTTCTACTAGACGAGCAGACCAGACATCGTAGGCTCCCGGAGTACTGATAATCCCGGGTTTGTTGAGTAATTCTCTAAGGCGTTTAGTTTTCATTGCAAATCCCTCTCAGTTGGCTTTGTGTGATGTTTATATTTGACTCTTGATTTCTCTCCTCACTATACTGGCAATCTCTTCTGTCATCATCTAGTCGTCTCTTTGGTTATTTACAAAGTTGACCAAACCGCCGGCGCTAATGATCTCTATCAAATTTTCAGAAAAGGCCATGAAAGAATAGGACTCTTTTTGGGTGTGGTTTGTGATTACTCCCTTTTTGAGATTTACTGAAATCCTGTCGCCTTCTCTTGTTGAATTGACTGCTTCAACAGACTCTAATACTGGAAGACCAACATTTATGGCATTGCGAAAAAAGATGCGGGCGAAACTCTTAGCAATCACACATTTGACTCCAGCAGCTTTTATACTTATGGGAGCATGCTCCCTTGAACTGCCACAACCGAAGTTTCTTCCTGCAACAAAAACATCACCTTGTTGTATTTTGGAAGCATATCCGTCGGTAAAGCCTGCCATGCAGACAGTTGCCAATTCTTCAGGAGTTGATAAGTTTAGAAATCTACCGGGGACAATGACATCTGTATCTATATTGTCACCGAAGATATGAGCCTTTCCCGGCATCAAATCACCTCCCAGGGACTAGCGATTTTGCCTACTATGGCTGAAGCGGCCGCAACCGCCGGGCTAGCCAAGTAAACTTCAGATTCAGGATGGCCCATACGGCCAATAAAGTTACGGTTAGTAGTAGCAACGCACCTCTCTCCTTCAGCCAATACTCCCATATGACCACCAAAACAAGGGCCACATGTAGGTGTAGAAACGGCAAAACCGGCATTGATGAAAATATCAATAAGGCCTTCCTTCATGGCTTGCTGAAAAACACTCTGAGTGGCGGGAATTACCAGAGCGCGGACATAGGAATGCACTTTTCGTCCTTCTAGAATCCGGGCAGCCAGGCGCAAATCCTCTAACCGACCATTGGTACAAGAACCAATTACCACCTGATCTATGGCAACATTCTTAGCTTCACTGACATCCCTGGTATTCTCCGGCGAATGGGGGAACGCTACTTGTGGTTCTAGATTAGAAACATCAAACTCATAGACTTCGGCATAAACTGCATCCCCATCGCTACTGAATAACTTAAGTTCTCTATTAGCCTTATCTTTTACAAATTCCCTGGTTTTCTCGTCCGGAGGCACAATACCGTTTTTCGCCCCGGCTTCAATAGCCATGTTGCAAAGAGTAAAGCGTTCATCCATGGATAGCTGCTCTATGGTTTCTCCTACAAACTCCATAGCCTTGTATAGGGCTCCATCCACACCTATTCTACCGATGGTAAACAATATGAGATCTTTGCCGGTTACATATTCTTGCAACCTGCCTCGATATATGAACTTTATGGTTTCGGGCACTTTGAACCAGAGCTTTCCTAAAGCCATTCCTGCAGCTAAGTCCGTACTGCCTACACCGGTGGAAAACGCTCCTAAACCACCATAGGTACAGGTATGGGAATCTCCTCCGATAACCACATTACCAGGCAAGACTAAACCTTTTTCTGGCAATAAGGCATGTTCAATACCCATCGAACCCACATCATAAAAATGTTTGAGGCCGGTTTTGCGGGCAAAGTCCCTGCATAATTTCGTTTGCTGGGCAGATTTTATGTCTGGACTGGGAGCAAAATGATCAATTACAAAAATCACTTTGTCTGTATCAAAGACACTGTCATAACCCATCTTGCTCAACTCTTTTATCGCTAAAGCGCCTGTTATATCATTAGCCAGGACTACATCTAGCTGAGCTGTCACTATCTCTCCCGGCATAACCTTGTCTTTTCCAGCATGTTCAGCTAAGATTTTTTCTGTAATGGTCATGCCCACTCTAAAAAACCTCCTCTCTTGTAAAACTACGTCTACTGATAAGTAAGTGCAAGAAACATGCCAATAAAAAAATGTAAAAACTCATCATTTTGGAAGCTTTTTAGCAAAAAAAAGAACACAATGAAACACTTATGTTTCATTGTGTTTCGTTTCGTTTCAAACACGTAACAATGCACGCTATTTCTTCAATTTGCGCCAGAGCGTAGTCCTGCTTATACCTAGCCTTCTGGCTGCTTCAGTCTTGTTTCCATTGACTTCCTCTAGTATTTTCCTTATTTCCCTGATTTCTTCTTTCTGCTCACTAGACTTAGTAAGCCTTTGCTTGTTAAAAAAAGCCTCTATCAAAACAGGAATACTCTCTTTCTCCCCGTTATACAAAACAGCAAACCTTTCCACCACATTGGCCAATTCCCTGACATTACCCGGCCAATCATAAGCTAAGAATTGATGCTGGCCGGCAACTATATCTATTTCTTTCTTTTTCAAACTTGGGCGATAAGCAGTTAAGAATTTCTTTATCAATTCGGGAATATCTTCTTTCCTCTCGCGCAGAGGAGGCAAAGCCAGTTCCAAAACATTAAGGCGATAATATAAGTCCTTACGAAACTTCCCGTCTTTGACTTTTTGCCATAGGTTTTTGTTTGTTGCTGCTATGATTCTGATATCTACCGGAATTATGTGATCTCCACCTATCCTCATTACTTCGCGCTCTTCTATCACTCTTAAGAGTCTTGACTGAAGTTTCGGTGATATCCCCCCTATTTCGTCGAGAAAAATGGTTCCCCCGTGAGCTAATTCAAAGAATCCTGCTTTACCACCCTTTTTGGCACCGGTAAATGCCCCTTCCTCATAGCCGAATAATTCACTTTCCAGTAGGCTGTCGGGCAGTGCTGCACAGTTTATTGCAATAAACGGACGCTTAGAGCGGGCACTGGCATTATGAATGCCTTGGGCAAAAAGCTCTTTCCCTGTCCCGGATTCCCCCAAAATAAGAACCGTAGAGTTGCTTTGAGCATAGAGTTCAGCTTCTTTTTTGACATCCTGCATGAGACGACTGTCGCCGACAATATCATCAAGGCAGGTCTTGGCCAAAAACCCTTTTTCATGTAGCTTTCGTCGTATTTTTTCTTCAGCCTTCTTAATCGTATCTATGTTTTGAAAAGTAGCCACTGCACCGGTAACTTCGCCGTTAACAATAATGGGTATCCTATTTGTAAGGATCTTTATGTCTCCGGAAGACTGTATTTGGTTCAGTTCCGGTTCTCCTGTTTCCATCACTTTTATCATTCTTGAATTATCAAGAACCTTGTCTATATTACGGTTGATTGCTCTTTGCCGTGGCAAACCAATGATTTTTTCTGCACTGGGATTAAAAACTGTTATGAACCCTTTCTTATCAGTAGCGATAATTCCATCATAGGCAAAATCAATGATGATACGCAATCTTTCAGCTTTTTCCCACTCTGCTTGCTTAGATAAAGCTATATTTGCTGCTGCATCCATTGCACGAGTCACACCATCAAGAGAATAAATGAAAACACCATTCAAGCCTCTTTCTTGGGCTTTTTCCGTAACCAGGCTTGCGCCAACCACGGTGCGATACCCCTGCGACTCCAAATTCTTCAGTATGTTATCCATCTCTTCAAGTTTCCCATAAGTTACCTGTTCTAAATCAATGCTTAGCATATCTACTACTTGGTCTAGGTAGGGTATCTTATGTTTATAAGATATCAACGCTATTCTCTTTGAATACTGCCTGGCCTTATTTAAAGCCAGCAATACATCGAAACCGGTAATCCTAATCTCAACAAAGGGGCTCTTTAGCTCTTTGCTTACAAGGCGTGCATTACCTCCGGCACTAACAAAGACACTAGCCAAACCTTTTTTCTCTATCTCCAGGGCTTTTTCAAGGGCATCTTCCAGCACAGCATCAACAACAATGATATTTACTCTATCTTGATAATACTCCTTTATCTCTTTCAAGAAGGTTGTTAATCCGCTGTAACTCAATACGGCAATAGTAGGCTTCATATTCTGTATCCTCCCTAGGTCAAAAAGGACAAGGTTTCATCGGCCCGATTTCATTGCTTTTCTCCCTTCATATAATTACAACTAAGTAAATTTTATCCTACATGAGGTGGCTTATCAAGGTAGCTAGGAGTCCCTTCCCTGCTTCCCTGATGCCGGGGAGTACATGTCACTCCCTGAACAGCAAGACAATAAGGAGGATAAAATGAACAAATATAGAATAATTTCAGACAACTCAAACACGCATTCTGCGGAAACATCTCATCCCTTTTCATGGAAAGCCATGCATCAAGGCGTTCAAAGCGTAGAAAGAGAGCCATCCGCAACTTACAAACTCTTCATGCAAGGATTGCCAACAAGCGAAAGAATCAAACTTGGAAAATAACTGAGGCGGCTTATTCGGATGTGGGAGAACCGGCGATTGGCGGCAGTGTCCCGGACTCCTTGTCGTTGGATAGAGAGAAAACTCCAAAAGATCGAGGAATGCTCGACTAAAACAGCCCTGGATCTGGGTCAAGTATGTGACAAGGGGAGTGATGTCTGGAACTAAGCTTGCGATCCGGCGGAACTTTATGTCAACTACAAGGGAGGCATACTGATGAAGAAGACTCTGATTATCGCGTTGACCTTGCTGGCAGTGGGACTTCTGTCTATTGGTGTAAATGCTGGACCTTCGGGGGAAATCTTTGTTTATAGTGCATCCGGTCCTGAAATCACCGGCCCGATTATTGAATTGTTTAACAAGACATATCCTGATATCAAGGTAGTTAAAATCCATGCAGGAACACCGGAGCTGTTTTCCCGTATTCGAGCCGAGAAAGGTAATCCTGCAGCAGACGTAATGTTTGGAGGAGATCCATTACTTTATGATCGTGAAGCAGATTTGTTCGAAGCCTTTGTGCATCCTGAGAGAGAGAATTTTGCCACCCTTGATCCCAACAATATCTGGAATCCATTTACCATCTTCGTTCAGCCACTCATAGTCAATACTAATCTAGTCAAGCCCGAGGACTACCCGGAAACGGTGTTAGAGGTTCTGGAAAATGGCCCAAAATGGAAGGCCAATGGTGGCATTGCTCTAGCAGCCCCTAACACGTCTTCCACAGGGTGGACCATAGTAAGTGGTATTGCCACCGCCCACGGATGGGACTTCATCGAGAAGCTAATGCCTTACGTATCTGTAACTAATGGTTCTGATGCGATGTTTAACGCAGTGAAGGACGGCGAGCTACCAATCGGCTGGATTAACGAGGATCTAGGATATCAATGGGAGAGCGCGGGGATAGGAGTAAAACTCATCTATCCTAGTGATGTAGTCACCATTCAAATGGACGCATATGGATTAGTCAAGAATGGCCCCAACCCGAAACTGGCCAAGATTTTCCTAGAGTTCTTAGGCACTAAACAAGTCCATGAAGTCGCTTCCCAGATTGTGAAACGGCGTTCCGTGCGTAATGATGTGGAACCGCCCGGAGGCCTACCGGAACTCGAAGGATTGAATCTCTACTATGCTTCCGAGCCTAGAGATGTCGTGACAGATAGGTTCAACGCGATTATAGATCGAGGAAAGTAGTGGCGAGAGAGCCGAATGTCTTCGGGCATTCGGCTTTCCCTAGAACTTGGCACGAGGTGCATGTAATGAGAATAAACAAACAGAACACAGGGGTTTTAGTCCCGAACCCTGTGCGAAGCACATCCCCTTGGTCCGCGCTAAGAAGAAGCTTGAAAGACCCCTGGCTGGTTATCAGTATATTGATCACGCTACTGGCGGTTATCTTGATCATCATACCGCAATACCGCATTTTCGTTTCCTCAACTGAACAGGCAAAGGGCAAGTTCTGTGTCAAGACGTCAGTTGACGGGGCACTCGAGACTGTTCATGATGCCAACAAGGGGTTTACGGCCATCGATGATACTGGTAGGTTAGTGATCAAACGGGATAACACCCCTCTCTTTGCTCTGCAGAGCCTTGATGAAAGAACTCTTGCTCTTCATGCCATCGGTGGTGAGAAAACCGAAGCGGAGATCCTGGATGATGGGAAGGTGCATCTATGGGGTAAAGGTTTTGATGTTGCTTTGTCTCAGGAAGTACTTGGCCGTTCCATATTTCAGGCAGCCGTCAAACCGGCGCCCTTACAAGTAGTAAAGCTTGGCACCAATGAAGTAGCCATCACCTACCACACCGGCGCTTTCCTAAATTTCTTCGAAATAGAGCATACGCATGGGCTTAGCAACTACCGGGAGTTTTTCACTAATAATCGATATGTCAGCGCCATTAAGAACAGCTTAGTTGTGGCTATGTCGTCCTCGCTTCTGGCTGGTATACTAGCCATATCATTGGCCTACTTGTTTGCGCGCTACCATTTTCCCGGCAAAGGAGCGATGGTTGCCTTGATCACTATGGCTTCGGTATCGCCTCCTTTCCTGGGAGGGTATGCATGGCGCATGCTCCTAGGGAGCCAGGGTATTTTGACCAGGGCACTAAGCCTGGACTTCACCATAGTGGGACTACATGGCGTCATTTGGGTGATTACCTGGCTAATCTTCCCACTGATTTTCTTACTCACCTACGACTCTTTTACCGCTATCGATAATTCCCTGATCGAGTCCTCAATGAGCTTAGGCGCTAACAAAAGCACTACTTTGTTTAAAGTGATCATTCCTTTAGCTATGCCAGGCATAGTAACCGGTATATATCTAGGCATGATGACCGCGTTTTCCGACTTTGGAACTCCCTGCGTCATCTCCCTCAACCTCAATGTCTTGCCTGTCATGGTCTACCAGCAATATATGAACGAGGTGGGCTCCAATTTTCCTATTGCCAGCACGGGTAGTGTGATCATGATTTTGATCTCAAGTGCCATGCTAATGGCTCAGCGGACGTATCTGGCTACCAAGGCGTATGCCTCTATTTCCGCTAGAACCCTGGATCTCATGGAACCGCCCAGACGACAGAAGATACTAATCATGGGTTTTGCAGCTCTTCTTATTTTTGTAGGTTTCATACCACATTTGACAGTAACCCTGACTTCTTTCTTCCAGTGGCGGTCGGGTGTTGTCAGTCCCTTATTCACTCTGGAAAACTACGTTCGGATGGTCCGTTCCGAGTTGAACTCCATCTATGTTAGTTTCTTCTTGGGGTTTACCACTACACTGCTTAATGTCGTGTTTGGGGTGGCCATAGCTTACATTGTTGTCAGAACACGCTACCCGGTAATCTCAGAGCTCTTAAACACGATTGTGATGATACCTTATATTATTCCAGGTACAGTCTTGGCCATCGGATTCATCATGATTTTCAACCAGCCGCCGATTCTCATCACCGGTACCTGGCTCATTTTAGTATTGGCGTACTTCGCAAGGAAACTGCCGTACTCTGTAAAGACTGCCGAGGCGGTGCTCTATCAGATTCATCCTGACTTAGAGGAAGCGGCCAAAAGCTTGGGCGCTAAACCAACCAGGAGTTTCTTCGATATAACCTTTAAGTTGGTGATTGGTGGAGTGATTTCGGGGGCGACCCTATCGTTTCTGCAAGTGATGACAGAGATCAGTTCAACGATTATTCTATACCGGCCTCCTTGGAAGCCGATGACTGCTGTGATCTTTGAAAATACCACCAGAGCCGGGTCAGACTTTGGGGTGGCATCAGCGATGACAGTGGTTCTCATGCTATGCTTGTATACTCCTTTATACTTCATAACCAAGCGCACAAGGATGGATTCAAAGGAGGGCAACAGCCTTGCGGCCTACTACTAAAACCGCTACTTCAGTTGGTGTTAGGATAAGAAATATCTCCAAATCCTTTGGCAAGACCGAAGTGCTCAAATCTGTTGACCTAAATATTCAACCAGGTGAGTTCTTCACGATCATTGGGCCATCAGGTTGCGGAAAAACGACACTGCTGCGCATCATCTCAGGATTCTATCAACCGACTGCAGGGAGCGTCTTGTTCAACGAAAAGGATGTCACCTATTTGCCACCATGGGATCGGAATATTGGGTTTGTGTTTCAAAACTATGCTCTTTGGCCCAATATGACCGTCTTCAATAACGTAGCCTATGGGCTTAAGATCCGGAAAAAACCCATGGACGTCATTCGTGACAGAGTCAAATGGGCGCTAGAAGTAGTCGACCTTTCGGGTGTGGAGAGACAGCATCCTGACCAACTCAGTGGTGGGATGCAGCAGCGAGTGGCCATTGCTCGGGCCATAGTCATCGATCCGTCTCTGCTTTTGCTGGATGAACCCTTGTCTAACCTAGATGCAAAGCTGCGTGTATCGCTACGCAAGCATATCCGGGAGATTCAAACTGACCTTGCGATTACTGCCGTCTACGTTACCCACGATCAAGAAGAGGCTTTGGAAATCTCAGATAGAATCGCTATCCTGAACGAGGGAGAACTGCAGCAATTCGGGCGACCGGAGGATGTCTATGAAAACCCATCCAATCATTTTGTTGCGGGTTTTCTCGGTGAGGCTAACATCATTGAAGGTAGTGTAACAGCCTCAGGCTACTTTGAAGCAGGTTCAGTCAAACTAGATGTCTCCGGCAACCGTCCGGACATCAACACCCGAGCCACTCTGATTGTCCGCCCTGAGAATATCCAGATAGTAAATGGCGGTAACGGGCACGTGGAAGCGACTCTAGTCAAACGGTATTATCTCGGTGCGCTAAAGCGCTTCGTGGCGCAATTGGATGACGGAACCACGCTTTACTTAGGGACTTTTAACGATCATGCCGTTGGAGAGAAAGTGTGGCTGGAGTTTGGCAAGATGCGCCTGATCTGTGAGGAGGAAGTCCATGTATCAGCTTAATCTACCTGATATCGACGAACAGTTTGGCAATCTCATCGCCTTGCGAAAAATAGAGGAACAGGGTTTTCCGGGAATAGCTCAGTTGTTCATTGCTTCTGTGATCCAATGCCAACCATTGGCTGAAGTGGAGCTCCTAAGTGCGATTGGTACACCTATCGTGGTGACAGAGCTATCGGCTGAAAAGACTCCGATATCGCACATCCGCACCTATGATGCCGATTGTTGCCTGATTAGAGAAGAAACTGTAGTCTACGGCGATACGGCTGGTGTTCGCTTGAGTTTTTCTCTCAAAGATGATCAACCCGAGGAGCTTGGTCTGAATCTACGAGTTTCCGGCGGGTTACTTATGTCTCCGCAGGGCGTGCCCTATCATTGGAAGGAGGAAAAGCTTATCCAGGGAGTCTTCCATAAAAGTCAGCTTGATGTCCACTGGCGGGATAAGATCAGTATGCGGCTAAATTTTTCAGAGGTTTTCACCACCCAGGGTCTAGACAGCATAGTTGAAGATGAAGTAGAAAAACGCCTGTACTTCTCCACCTTCAATGCCAAGAAGAGATACACGTATTGGGTCAGTAAGGAAAGTCGTCAGCGAATGCAGGCTGGCTCTACAGCGCCTTTCGAGAAGGTAGAAGGCCGTAACCTGGTATATGTGGGCAAATTGCCACTTCTCTTGAGGCAAGGTGAGAGTAAAGACTACGTGTTCACTGTCTCCGTGATTAACGGACCAGCCACCTTCCGACAAGGTTTAGCTTCTGTGAAAGCCTTTACTGAGCTGAAGTCTGCTAAGACACTGGCGTGGCATGAATTCAGCTCTAAGGTGCCGGAGCTCGAGTCACCCCACACAGAATTGGTAGATACATTCTACAAGAGCTGGTTCGTGCTGTTCTCCAATCAAATTCAGATGGATGATCCACGCTTCGTTCATCCTTTTACTTCTGTGAATAAGTTTCACTACTATAATCAGTTCTTCTGGGATTCCGGCTTCCATGCCATACCGTGGATCTGGCTTAATGACAAAACACCGGCGGAATCGGAGCTCAAGAACTTTGTGCTCAACCAGTGGCGCAACGGGATGATTCCGTATGAGCTATTTCTGTATGATGTCAATGGTAGAGAGTGGATGGAGACAGATGCTCTAACCACAGCGGCGACCCAACCTCCGGTACTTGCCATTTCACTCATGGAGATCTTCCGGAAGTTTGGCAACCGTGAATTCTTGGAGTTCTTCTATGAGCCTCTTTTGCGGTATGAGCAATGGTTGTGGAAATATCGGGACTTGGAGAAGAGAGGCCTATCGTATTTCTACCATATCTGGGAGACGGGTTGTGACAACAGCCCAAAGTATGATGGAGTTACTCGGCATCGACTTTTCGATCCAGCCATAGAAGGTGTAGATTCTAATGTCTTCATCTATCTCTTGCGCCAGACACTAGTAGAGATGGCTCGAATACTGGGAAAGACATCTCCGGCTTACCTCTTGGAGAGAATCGAGCTTACCAAAGAATCGATGAACACTTACATGCTGGATGAGGAAGATGGGTTTTATTACGACGTATGGGCAGCGGACACCACCCAGGTACGAGTCAAAACCTTTTCCGGGATCTTACCCCTGATTACGGATATTCCCGATGCAGCTATAAGGGAAAAGCTAGTCAACTCCTATCTGCTATCGGAAAAGGAGTTCAACTCACCATGTCCGGTGCCGTCTGTAAGCATGTCTGAACCTACATTCAATAGCAGTGACTTCTGGCGGGGAGCTAACTGGCCTCAGATTACGTGGACATTTATTTATGGTCTTAAGAAGCGGCATCCCCAAGCAGCAGCCCTGATTTTAGACAAGTACCTGGCGACTTCGGCTAAACAGCATCTCTGCAACGAGTATTGTGACTCAATGACAGGACTTGATGTGGGCCTCCCCTATCAGGGGTGGGGGACTCTATACATTGATCTAATTGTCAGGCATCTTGCCGGTATTGAACCACTGATGGACGGCTTTAGGTTTCATCCCCTGGAAACTCGCTATCACCAACTCTCGCTAAAGAATATCGAGATTCATGGCATGCGGCTTTCGGTTGAGAAAACTGGAGACCATTGGGTGTTTGTTATAGATGACGATTTTCGGCTCAGTCTTGATGAGACGGTCTGCTTTAGCCTAAGAAAGGCCGGGCCTGTTGTGGAGATTATCTGCGATGAGGCAGCTCATCGAGAGAAGATTAAGCTGCAAGTGCTTGATCCTAGTGCCTGAGGCAGATGACGTCGTCCGAGCCAAGGCCCGGGTTATCCACGAGAGGGCTGATGTCTGTCATGCCAAGAGACATCGAAACGCATGAAATAGCTTCCACCTTATCTTCTCGAACACGTGACATAAGTAGGCGGTTGATGGTCCTGTTGTTCCGAGGTCAATCCCTTGATCTCACCGCGCCGGCATACTCATTTTACATATATTTTGCGACATCGATCCTTGCCGAATTCGCCTTCCACGTCATCTCTAACAAAACGGAATCCTGCATTTTCTAAGACCTTGATCGAAGCATGATTCTCACTGTCAACAACACCATATATCTCTCTAATGCCGAACTCTCTCTTTCCCCAATCGCTAAATGCAGCCACCGCTTCACTTGCGTATCCCTTATTCTGATGTTGCTTTCCTATAGCAT
>LSQX01304635.1_pt1 | contig 15455 bp, 10 predicted proteins | sample 654561 | NCBI WGS metagenome assembly LSQX01 (sample SAMN04489861, study PRJNA283612) | anaerobic digester metagenome | isolation source: 4 biogas reactors fed with cattle manure at either 37C or 55C with and... | place: Denmark: Kongens Lyngby | collected 2014 | reverse complement strand
GGCATCTCCAGCACAGTACCGGTCTGTGCCCCGGCAGCCAGCTCCATGCCCGGCGTCACGCGAAGCTGTGCGATCGTCACACCGGACTTGCCGGCTCCGGCACCGGTTGCAGGCAGCAATCCGGTACGGCAGGCGCCCTTCTCCAGGTAGATGATCTTCCACGCGAAGTTGTCCTTGTCGTAGACATCGCGGCCGCCAGTATCGAGCGCCACAGCGCTGTAGGCTCCATCAAGCAGCAGCCAACCACCAGCAGCCACGTAGCGCTGTATGGCGGCAAAACCGGCTTCGGTGAAGGCTATCGTACCCGGTATGTACAGTGCACTGAAGCTGCTGAGAAGATCGGCGTCGCTCAGATCAGTAGTGCGCACCAGTTGCACATCCAGACCGGCCTGGCGCATGGCCCGAACCCAGGGGTCACCATCATCCACTGCCGGATTTTCCAGTCCGCCATAGGTGACATATCCCACCTGCGCTGCCATCACCGGCATCGCACACAGCGCCAGCAAGCCCAGCCCGACAATCAGTCTGCTCATAGTGCGACCTCCAACGGAAATGCACGTAGTCTCCACCGCACCACTCGCCACTTCTAGCCCGGATGGCCGTGAGCATCGAAATGCTGCACGAACTGCTCGACTTCAGCAGCTGACGGGCGATGGATGGGCTGTCGTGCATCTCCCACATCCAGCCCCAGCGCCTGCAGCGCCGGTTTGAGCATGCCCAGGCCTCCGGCATCAGCAGCTTTCCGTATGACCGCATTGCCTCTGCGCTGATACTCGATCGCAGTCGGCACGTCCCCCGCACCCAGTGCGTCATACGCAGCCACGAAAAGCTCTGGCATCAGGTTGTACCAGGTCCCGATTGCGCCGGTAGCCCCCATCAGCCGCGCCGGTACCATCACCTCATCGGTGCCTGAGAGGATGATGAAGTCCTCGCCCTGGTCTACCCGCATCTGCTGGAGCATGTACAGGTTGTAATCGGTATACTTGAGCCCGGCAACATAGGGGATCTGCGCCAGGCGGTCTATCATCTCCAGCGTGAGCGAGACGCCGGTGCGTATCGGGATGTGATACAGCATGGTCGGTCGCTGTGCGATTTGGGCCAGAGCGGTGTAGTGAGCCAGCAACTCCTCGGGCTCCGGAGTGAAGTAGGCCCCCGGTATGGCGGCGATCGCATCTGCGCCTAGCTCAGCGGCATGCTCGGCCAGCCGATACGTCTCCAGAGGACTGACACTGCCCACATGGGCGATGATGGTTGCCTCGCCACCGGCCTCCTCCATCACGGCCTCCAAAACCTGGCGCCGCTCCTGCTCGTCTAGCAGCAACCCTTCGCCGGTTCCTCCACAGACAAAAAAGCCTCGACAGCCGCGCTCAAGCAGCCACCGTGTCACCTGCCGCTGGCCTTCGGAGTTGACCTGCCCCTGTGCATCGTATGCAGTGACCAGCGCTGGAAAGACACCGCGATAGTCGTCTGTACTATCAAACCTCTTGCTGTCAGACATGCGCTCACTCCTCTGCAGCCACACTCTCGTGGACGTAGTCTTCGACGCACTGTATGGTTTCAGCGACAGACACGGGAAAACCTCCTAAGCGTGGCCTGGATAGATCCAGAGACTGACAGGAACTGTGTGGTCGACATCTCAAATCACGGCCTCCTCAGTCCTCCGCCGCCCCGATACTGCTGAGACACCTGCCACGCAGGGACTTCGCAGCCATACCACGAACTGATATGATGTCTGGCAGATGGAATAGAGAGCGGAGACATGAGCTGATGAGTGCCATAGTGGTGCTGAGCGAGCAGGTAGCCAACCGAATTGCTGCGGGAGAAGTCGTCGAGCGCCCCGCCAGTGTGGTGAAGGAGCTGGTGGAAAATGCCATGGACGCGGGCGCCACACGCATAGATGTACAGCTTGCTGAGGGCGGCAAGCAGCTCATCCGGGTGACCGATGACGGAGTAGGCATGAGCCCGGACGATCTGATGCTGGCAGTACAGCGCTTCGCCACCAGCAAAATCACTGCCGCAGAGGACCTCGACGCAATCCTCACCATGGGCTTCCGTGGTGAAGCTCTCCCCAGCATCGCAGCAGTCGCACAGCTACAGATCACCTCCCGCCAGGCCGATACCGACGAAGCCTGTCGTCTGGTGGTACGCGGTGGCGGAGAGGTGCAGCAGCAGACAGTCGCGGCTCCGGTGGGCACCGATGTAGAAGTCACTCATCTGTTTTTCAACACACCGGCACGCCAGAAATTCCTGGCCACCACTGCCACCGAACGGGGCCACTGCGTCAACTGGGCCCACCGGCTGGCGCTGGGCCGCCCTGATATCGCCTTTCGCGTGACCCATGATGGCCAGAACGTCCTGACCACCTCCGGCAACAGCGACCTGCAGGCCGTCATCGCCGCGATATGGGGAAGCAACGATGCGCGACTGTTCCTGCCGCTACAGATGGGCGACAGCGATTTCGCCATCACCGGCTATGTCAGCTCACCACGCCTGACACGCGCAAACCGCCACACGCAGCTTTTCTTCGTCAACGGTCGCTTCGTGCGCAGCAGTTCACTCAGCCACGCTCTGACCCAGGCCTACGGGATGCTGCTGCCATCCGGACGCCAACCGATGTGTGTCATCCACATACAGGTCAGCCCCCATATCGTGGACCCGAACGTACATCCCACGAAGATAGAGGTGCGCTTCGACAACCCCGGGCGAGTGCATGACCTGTGCGCGAGGGCAGTGGGGGCAGCTCTGGCGGAGGCAGGCCTGCGTCCGCTCGATGCCGTCAGGCCACCGATGACGACAGCGCGCGACGAACTGGGCATCCGGCAGCCCGCAGCCGGTCGCTGGAGCGGCCCCGGACAGGACCAGATACGACGGGCCGCCCGCCTGCGGATCAACCCGTTTGTCGACTCAGTGGATGAACGCGATGCCGGACTGGAGCTGTACACATCAGCCGAGGCGCCACACACCGATCAGCAGGCTCTGTCCACGGGTACCGCTTCTGCTCCTCATGTGCTGGGGCAGCTATCCGCGCGCTACATCGTAGCCCAGTCGGGCACGGACCTGCTGCTGATAGATCAGCACCGCGCCGCCGAGAGGGTGCTGCTGCTGCGTATGTCCGATGCCTCACAGCCGGTTGCCAGACAGCTTCTGGCTGTGCCGCTCAGCATGGAGCTATCTCCCGAAGAGGCCGCTGCTGCTGAAGATCATGCCCAGAGCCTGCAGCAGATGGGCTTCGAGCTGGAGCAGTTCGGCCCCAGCGCCTGGTTGCTGCGCTCTGTGCCCACGATGCTGGTAAACCGCTCTTACGAACCCATCATCCGCGACCTACTGCAGGACCTGGCAAGCTGGCAGGCTCCATCTTCGTTTGAGCGTGCACGAGAGGAGCTGGCCGCACTGGTCGCCTGTCACGGCGCCATCAAGGCGGGGACGAAACTGACTGCGGCAGAGATGCAGGGGCTGGTGGACGACCTGACGGCCTCCGACGCCCCGGCGGTCTGTCCCCACGGTGACCCCATCATCATCACTGTCAGCTCTGACCAGCTCGACAGGAAGTTCGGGAGGGCCTGAACCGCTGCACAGGGCCGCATCCTCGCCTCTACTGCTCACACAGCCTGTACGACGACGCCTCCGAGCCTGGCGCGACGTGAGGCTACTGCCTCGCACCTCGGCCTGAAAGCTCTGGACACGTGGCTGAAGAGAGAGCCGGACTATCGACTACGTAGGCTTGTGCGGAAATGCAGACAGCGCTCGGTTGCCCATAGCCAGCTACCCACTCTGCTCATGCGCTCGCAACACGTACAGGACAGCAGCGAAATGCCACAGCATCTCACGCCTCTGACCTGACGCGCGCAATCCGATACCCCACCATCCGGCACAATCATACAGGCACAGAGAGCAGACGTAGATCGAGCCTCCCCATCCCGTAATCAACTGCACAAATGCTTGCCATCGAGCGGTGATGTAGGTCGCAAAACGGCGGATATCACGTTTGCCGTTGACCCCATTTCGTGCTATCATGGCACACAATTGGAGGCATCTCATGGCCTATGCACTGGCGGTCGGGCTTCTGGTAGGGGCAGTGGCGGTTGCCATCGCTCTGACGCTGCAAATCCACGCGTTCGTCACCGGACGTAGTGTCATCACCGCGCGCCAACTGGGGCTCCGTATCGTCAGCGGTCTACTGCTGCTGATCGTGGTGGGGATGATCTACTACGGTCTCGTACGCGAGTGGCAAAACCCAGCACATGCGCTGATTTACTGGACGGTGCTCACGCTGATACCACTGATGCTCATCGTGCTGGCACTGATAGATCTGAAGGAAACCCAGGCTGTGGGCGAGCTGCGGCAGGCCAAGCTGTACACGGACACGCTGCGCGAACGCCAGCGGCTGCTGAGCAAGCGACAGCCGCCAGAGCAGGATGACTAGCCGTATGCATCGGTCCTACATGAGCAGAGCACTGGCACTGGCCGCGCGTGGACTGGGCACTGCTGCGCCTAATCCGGCTGTCGGGGCGGTGATCGTCAGCGGTCGGCGTATCATCGCAGAGGGCTGGCATGAGGCCGCAGGCAAGCCACATGCCGAGGTCATCGCACTGCAGAGAGCCGATGCCGCCGCCCACGGAGCCGACCTGTACGTAACTCTGGAGCCCTGCTGTCACCACGGCCGCACGCCGCCGTGCACCGAAGCCATACTGGCCGCAGGCATCAGTCGTGTCTTCTATGCCTGCTCCGATCCGGACCCCCGTGTGGCGGGCGGAGGGCATAAGACTCTGGCCGCAGGCGGCTGTGAGGTCTTCCGCGGCCCCATGACTCAGGCCGCGCGCGATCTAAATCAGGCGTACTTCAAGCATAAGACTACCGGATTGCCGCACCTGACGCTGAAGATGGCCGCCACTCTCGACGGCAAGGCTGCCACTTCCGCCGGTCAGTCGCAGTGGATTACAGGACCACAAGCCCGGCGACAGGTCCATCTCATGCGCAGTCGGACACAGATCCTGATGGTCGGGGTCGGCACAGTGCTGGCTGATGACCCAGGCCTGACTGCGCGGCTGGAGGGCGACTGGCACCGCTGTGATGCGCTCATAGTGGACAGCTCGGCTCGCACTCCGCCACAGGCGCGCGCACTGCAGCGGGATGACAGTACGGCCTGCTTCATCGCCTGTACACAGAGCGCAGATCCCGGCCGTGTGGCGGCACTGCAACAGGCCGGTGCACAAATCATCACTGTGCCTGAACAGGGCGGCAGACTGGACTTGAGCGAGTTGATGCACATGCTAGGCAGCCGCGACGTCATGAGCGTGCTGTGTGAGGGGGGCCCTACTCTGGCTGCAGGGCTGCTCGCAGAAACGCTCGTAGACGAAGCGGTGTTTTTCATCGCACCAAAGCTGCTCGGTGACGGCATCTCCGCAGTGGCCGATTTCGGACTGCGAGATCTGGGCAGCGCCCTGTCACTCTCTGCAGTGGAAACGCGGCGGTTTGGACCTGACATGATGGTAAGAGGACGCATATGTTCACCGGACTGATATATGAAGTGGGCCGACTCGTGCATAGCTTCGCTCGTGGAGGCGGGCTGCAGATGCGCATAGCCGCCCCGAAAATCATCGCCGAAGCGCAAATCGGCGACAGCATCGCCAGCAACGGTGTATGCCTGACCATAGAACAGATCAGCGGTGACGCGTTCGAGACGCATGCCGGAGCTGAGACGGTGGGGCTCACCACTCTTGGCCAGTGGAGACCTGGCCAGGCCATAAATCTTGAGCCCGCGCTACGTCCCTCTGACCGCATGGGCGGGCACTTCGTACAGGGCCATGTGGACTGCACCGGCGTATGCATCGGGAGCCAGCAGGAGGGGGACACTGTCTACTACAGCTTCGAGATACCCGCCGAGCACATGGCCTACGTGGTGCGCAAGGGCTCTATCGCAGTGGACGGCATAAGTCTCACGGTCGCCGACCTGTCTCGTGGTGACTTTTCCGTTGCCATCATACCGCATACGATGGCACACACGACCCTGCCGGAGCTGAAATCCGGCGATGCGGTGAACATAGAAACCGATATCATCGCCAAGTACGTGCGTAGACTGCTCGCAGGGGCCGCTGACACGACTTCTGGCCCGTCTGATGATACGATACCCGGCGCAAGTCGTGGGGCCATCACCGAGGATTTCCTGCGCGAGCACGGTTTCGCCGAGTGACGGGTGGCAGGCCGGTGGCCTAAGCAGCAGCGTGCAGGGCAATCGCCTGCGCAGCCTGCCTGCGTCCCGATTGCCGTTCGGTGATCGGTGACATGAGTACTCTGCTCTGTACGTGAACAGCGACACCACAATCGTGCACTGTCCCATCGTCGCCGAGCAGGCACCAGATCACCGGTTTACAGACAGACAAGCTGAGTTGTAGGCTGAAGTTGTAGGCTCGATTATAGGCTGGGTTGCATGCTGAATTGAGTGAACAGTTATGCCCGCAAACATAGAGCAGGCTCTGCGAGGCCTGGAGCAGGGCAAATTTGTCATCGTGATTGACGAGGCGGAGGACTGCAACACCGGCGACCTGATCATCGCCGCCGAGTTCGCATCCGCCGAGGTAGTCAACTACATGATGACGACAGCGCGAGGGCTGCTATCCGTAGCTCTCACTGGCGAGCGTCTCGATGAGCTAGGATTGCCTCTGATGGCCGCTGACCAACTGCTGACGCCACGCAGCCGATCTGCTCGCACGGCCCCCGCCTTCACAGTCTCGGTGGACGCCGCCGAAGGCATCACTTCCGGTGATAGTGCCGCTGACCGTGCGGCCACCATCAGGCTCTTGCTGGATGGAGCCACACGGCCTCAGGACTTGCTGCGACCCGGCCATGTCTTCCCTATCCGCGCGGCCGAAGGTGGCACTCTGGCCCGTGTCGGCCACACTGAAGCGGCTGTAGACCTCGCGCGACTGGCAGGACTGTATCCTGCCGGACTGCTGTGCCAGATACTCAACCCCGACGGCACCGCCGCTGACATGGCCGCATTGCAGAAGCTGGCCGAGACGGAGGGTCTGCAGATCGTCACCATCGCAGACATCATCCGGCTGCGGCGGCGCACCGAACACCTGGTCAAGCGTCAGTCCTCCGCACATCTGCCGACCGAGTACGGTGACTTTGAGGCCGTCATATACACCTCCGAGCTAGACGGTAGCGTCTATGTCGCCATCGTGAAGGGCGATCCGAAAAGCTGTGAGACGCCGCTGGTGCGCGTACATTCGGGCTGCATCACCGGCGATATCCTCGGCTCGCTCAAGTGCGATTGCGGCTGGCAGCTTCATGCCGCGCTGGAGGCTATCGAAGAGGCGGGCTGTGGTGTGGTACTATACATCCCCGGCCACGAGGGGCGTGGCATCGGCCTGGTGAACAAGATCATGGCATACCACCTGCAAGAGCAGGGCTACGATACAGTGGAGGCAAACGAGGCGCTCGGCTTCCCGGGCGACATGCGCGACTATGGCCTTGGGGCGCAGGTGCTGGCCGATCTGGGCGTCACCAGCATGAAGCTGATGACCAACAATCCGGCCAAGTTTACGGCTATGGACGGCTATGGCCTGCACGTAGTCGAACGCGTACCGCTGGTAGCACCGCCATGCCCCTACAGTGCCGACTACATGCGCACAAAACAGGAGAAGATGGGCCACATGCTGGACGAATCCGATCAGTCCGCCGATAGCAGCGACTGATAACAGCATCCGGCAGTGGCACTGAATTACGTCATATACGAAGAGAGGATACACTCATGGCACAGGAGATACATGGTGCCCTACAGGCTGAAGGCCTGAAGTTCGGGCTGATCGTCAGCCGCTTCAACGAATTCATCACCAGCAAGCTCAGGGACGGCGCCCTCGATGCTCTCGTACGGCATGGCGCTGACGAGGAAGACATCACCGTGGTATGGGTACCGGGCGCCTTCGAGCTGCCTCTGGCTGCCCAGGCTATGGCCCGCAGCGGGAAATACGACGCCGTCATCGCCATAGGAGCCGTCATCCGTGGCTCTACACCGCACTTCGATTTCGTAGCTGGAGAGGCTGCCAAGGGCCTGGCAAAAGCCGGCATGGACAGCGGAGTACCCGTGATCTTCGGTGTCGTCACCTGCGAGACGCTCGAGGATGCCGTCGAGCGGGCAGGCACTCGCATGCCCAACCGTGGCTTCGAGGCAGGCGTCACCGCTATCGAAATCACAAACGTGATGAGGCAGCTCTAGGCTGGATAGCGCCCATGGCCGGGCTCTACCTCACGTGCAGCAGGGCTCTGTGACCTGTGTCGCCTGGCCATAAGTGAGGTTCGGGTACGTGTGAGACTGGGCTATCCGTAGTGCCCTGCCGTGTCGCGCCTGGCCCTGGTTATAGCCCGTCTCAGGCTCAGCGGATAGTCCGGACTGCGCATACAAAGCCACTACCGAGGGGGAAATCAGATGCGCCGGACAAAACCTGTCAGCCCTGTCGCTATGTTGTTCGCCGCTCTCATCGTGGGCGCAGTCGGCGGCATACTCGCCACGCATCTATACCTCAGCCAACTGACACCGTCAGTTGCTGATGATCCCGGGCATCTTCCCGCACTGCCTTCGCGCTCGGTGCAGATATCCACCGAGCAAGACGCCATAGTTGAGGCCGTCGCGCGTGTCGAAGCTGCTGTGGTCAAGATAGAGACACTGGCCACTGCTCAGCCGCGCAACATGTGGGAGTACATGCTGGGGCCCCAGCCCCAATCCGGTCTAGGCTCTGGTTTCATCTTCAAGTATGAAGACCGCTTTCTGGTGCTGACCAACGCACACGTGGTCGCCGATGCTCAGCAGATCGCCATAGAGCTGCTGGACGGGCGCAGGTTCAGCGGCCGCCTCATCGGTGCAGAAGTAGACTCTGACCTGGCCGTCGTCGAGCCTATAGATGCCCCCGCACAACTCACCGCCCTCGAGCTGGGCGATAGCGATGCCACCCGTGTCGGCGAGTGGGTGATCGCTATGGGCAACCCCTTCGGCTACACCGGCACTGTCACCGTCGGTGTGGTCAGCGCCAAGGGCTTCCGGCCGGTCACCCCTGACCGCCAGCGTGATGTCATCCAGACAGACGCCGCCATCAATCGTGGCAACAGCGGTGGGCCGCTCATCAACCTCCAGGGGCAGGCAGTCGGTGTCAACTACGCCATCTTCTCTCCCAGCCCCCAGGCCACCAGCGTCGGCATCGGTTTTGCGATACCCATAAACGAAGCCAAGATGATGGCCCACTTCCTCATCCACGGCGGCCCCTGGGTAGGCATAGGCGATATCATGCCCAACAGCCCGGGATTTGCCCAGGCAGCACGTCTGGCCACCGATAAGGGCGTGGTGATCATGGGAGTCGTCGAGGGCGGTCCCGCCCACCGTGCCGGACTTCGACCTCGGGATGTCATCATATCTCTAGACGGACGCGAAATCCGAAACGGTGAGCAGTTGCGCCAGGCAATCCTGGCCCACAAAATCGGCGATCAAATCGAGCTGGTTATCAACCGTGGCGGCCAGGAGCAGACCCTATCAGTGACTGCCGGCAAAATACCGCGCTGAGCCGACTGGCGTGCGCTGTAAATCGGCAACCAAATCATCGCACGGTCCAATCGCTGCCGCAGCATACGGAGTCTGACATGCTTGAATTAGGCGCAACTGTGACAGCCGTACTACTGCTTCTGGCCTTCTGCACCATAATCGACGCAGCCGATGCCGACACGCTTCCCGAAGTGGCTGGCTACAAGCTGTACGAGGCCGAGACAATCTCCTCTGTGGATGGCAGTGCCCAGCCAATCGTGGTCGGCCATCCGCAGACCGTGTCTTCCGGTGCTCACGATGCCGAACCGCTACCACTACTGGTCGGGGTGCACTCGTGGTCTGTGAACCGTCTCAGCTCAGCCCGTCAGCAGGCAAAAGTCGCCGCAGATCACTGCTGGCTGGCCGTCTTCCCGGACTTCCGTGGCCCAAATCTGACATCGAACCCACATGCGACCGAGGCGGGTGCGTCTCTGCTGGCCCAGCGTGACATCATAGATGCAGTAGAGTACATGAAAAGCCACTTCCCGGTCGATTCCAGTCGCATCTACATCATGGGCGGTTCCGGCGGAGGGCACATGTCGCTGATGATGGCCTGCAAGTATCCTGACGTGTGGGCCGCCGTATCCGCATGGTGTCCGATCACCTGCATGCGGCAGTGGTGGGAGCAGCAAAACAGCTACTCGCCTCACATCGAAGCGGTATGCGGTGGCAAGCCGGGCGACAGTGCTCAGGTGGACTTCGAGTACCTGCGCCGCTCGCCCCGCAGCTTCATCGCCAACTGTGCTACCATACCCGTGGCCATCCATCACGGACAGATGGACCCGACCATCTTTTGCCCACAGACCTGGCAAACCTTCTCTCTGCTGGCCGACATACCCGACCACTACGTCATCTTTGCCAGCGACTCCACCGGTCACTTTGCCGACTACGTACGCGGCGCCGCCTGGCTTGAGGGGCAGATAAAATCAGACCGGCCGCCTGACCGGCTGACTCTGGCGACCGATGAGGCGAAGTGGTTCTTCTGGTGCTTCCTGGCACCCGCCAGGGAGATGACGCTAGCCACCGCAAAAGTAAGTGTGGATCGCTCGCATGATCAGCCGAAGCTGACCATCAGTGCACGGAACGCCTCGCAGGTCAGGATTGACCTGGACGCTCTGGGGGTAAAACTAACTGAGACCCAACTCGGTGCCGGTGCTACTGTGGAGGATGCAGTGCTGACGCTGCTCCCCCCGACGCCCGGTGCTGACATCGGTCTGAGCACACCTGTCGCACCGGTTCGATGAGAGAAAACTGACCCGATGCCGGGCAACCAACAGCAGGCCGGACAGACGCATGGGCGCATAGATGGATAGGTGGCCGATACCCGATAGTCGGCCAGCATATCCGCATCCGGCCGCAGATGATGGAGGTGTGGTGGCAGATGACTGCTTACCACCGAAACAAATGTAGCATGATGATGACCGCGATGCTCTCCATGATGGCGATAGTGATCGCGACCGCTGCCATGGCGCAGCCTGTCACTCCTCAGGTCATGTTCAACGGACAGCAACTCGATGGCGGCGAAAAGCTGGTAGTCATCGAAAACACGCTGCTCCTCCCGATGCAGACCCTCTTCGACGCCCTCGAAGCTGAGGCGACTTATCTACCCCAGGAGCAGCACAAGATCACAGCCACACGCGGAAACGATGTACTGAACATGTGGCTGGGCAGCACTATGCTGGTGATAAATGACCGCCCGGTAGGAGCGGACGTATCGCCTACGATGGTCGGCTACACCATCTACGTGCCACTCAAAGCCGTGGTCGAAGCACTCGAAGGCAGCGTACTCTATGAAGCCGATACTGCCACGGCATATGTCAGCGCCACTGTCCCCACATCCAGGCCAGGACGTCCCTCTGCGGGTCGCGGAGAAGTCATGCGTGGCGTCATCCTGCAGACCTACCCGGGCACTCCCGGCTCGCTGCTGGCCCGCGATGATGCCACCGCTATCACGCGGCTGGTGACACTGTCGCCACGGAGTCAGATCGTCCGATCCGCCGAAGCCGGTCAAAACCCGAAGCGCGCACGGCTCACAGACCTGCGCCCCGGAGATATGGTAGAGATCGCGCTGTCTGGGGACGAAGCATCACGTATCGTCGCGACCCCCTCAACTCCAGCCTCAACTGAGACCGGTCAGGGGCCGCAGCTCCAGCACATGCGCGTGCAGATAGTTGGCGTGGCCGGCAGGCATCTGATGCTGGCTGGTGGCAACACCATCCTGGTGGCCGATAGCGCCAGCATCCTCGATCAGAACAGCCAGGTCATACCGCTGACCGCTCTGCAGCCGCAAGACCGCCTGCTGGTGATCCTCGATACCGCGAACAATTTCGCAGTACGTATAGTCCGCGAGGCATCTGCGGGTCAGCCGCAACAGGATACCACTCCACCGAGTTTTTCCAGCATCACCCCAGCCAACGACTCCATACTCAGCGACAGCAGCCCGCTTATCGTGGGCCGCTTCTCTGATGATAAGTCGGGCATCAATACTGCAGCCACCACCATGCTGCTCAATGGCGAGGACGTGACCGCACAGGCTGTGGTGACCGAAGACCGTATCGAGTACCAGGCGACTCACCTGGCTGATGGCCCTCACCAACTGGACTTCACCATCACCGACAAGGCAGGCAACACCCGTCGCCGCCAGTGGGGCTTCACCATACAGTCCCCTGCTGACAGGCAGATCCTGGCTGTCTCACACAACGCCGACAAGCCGCTCGTGGCGGGTGAGATACTGATGGTGACCATGAAGGTAGCGCGTCCTGATGGGCAGGCGTTCTGGCAGATAGGCGACTGGAAAGAAGGCATCGTGATGCAGAAAGTCGGCACCACGAACACCTATATCGGCAGCTATCAGGTGGCCCCCGACGACCGCATCGCCGCCCCGATTGCAGTCAGCTACCGCCCTCCACAGGGCACCTGGCAGAAGCTGACGGCCGAAAAAGAAGTCACCATCGGCGCTGGGCCGGCAGGCGAAATCAAGGTGACCAGCCCACAGCCTGATGACGTGGCCGCCGACAAGATAGTCGTCACGGGCACCGCAACAGCGGGCCATCAGGTTCTCGTCAAGATCCGCTACAACAAGCAGCGCTTCTTCGACATGTCGCACGACTTGCCTGAGCAGACCATCACCGTGGGTGCTGACGGCAAGTGGCAGACCCGTCCGGTAGATGCCGATCAGGGTCTCTATGGCAGAGCTGACACGTACGACATCCGCGCGGAGCTGCTCGGCAAGGACACACAGGAAGTCATCGCAGTAGTGGAGCTGACCCTGCGCAGCAGATAGGCAGGTAGCGGCCAGCGGCTGAAGGCACGCGCCCTGCGCGAAAACGAAACGCAACGGCAGGCATATCTCACATATGCCTGCCGTTTTATCTTGCATCAACCCGTCCAAACGCCCTGCAACTAACTACTACAGCTCTCAGCCACCCGAGGAGCGCAGACCGACCCCGGGCCCACGCTGTGGCATCGGCTCGACTATCTTCAGGGTACGCATCTCATAGGCCTGTGTCGGCACTCTCGCCTGCAGTCTATCGCCTCCTACGCGTGTGAATCTGATCTTCTGGCCGCTGCACTGGTCCAGCAGGTACATGTCAAACGGCAGTGGGCGTCTGAACTCGAGGCGCACTGTCTGTGGTTTGTCGCCAAGATTTATCACCGCCAGACTGTCGCCGAAAACCCTGACCCAGATATCCTCCCGCGCAGGGGCGACTTCGCCCTCGAACGGCTGTCCGGGTGTTGCCGGTAATGCACGGTAGGCCCGGGCAAACTCACGCAGGGCCGGTTCACGTCCCACCTTCGCATCCAGACTGCTGCGCACCGTCAGCCAGTACGGGTTGTCAGAGATGATTGCGTGGAGAAGTGGCAGTAGCATGTCGCGCCCTGTCGCCATGTCACCGGCCTCCAACTGCAATACGCTGCCTGCACTGGTGGCAAAGCCCGGTCGCACCTCTGGGCCATACTCACCCCCCAGCCACGCTGCCAGGTGTATGCCGCGCTCGGTGGCGAACATCTCCGAATCGTAGCCATGACAACGGAGAAGCTCGCCCTCCGCGACCTCTGCTCCCGCTACCGGCACAGGCAGACGACTGTCTACATACAGCGTACGCCGCGGATTGCGCGATACCACCAGATCGCGGCACTTGGTACACAGATCATGGCTCTGGCGGCAGCGAAACTCTAGCCACTGCTGCCAGTGCTCCGGGCTGTTTTGCAGCAGATAGTAGGCTGCGATGGGGCCGCCGCCACGAGTATCCAGCGCCAGGCCGGAAGCCGCCTGAAACTGGTCCAGATCCCACTCGGAGTAGCCGACCCTATCTGCCGTCTGCTCACCGCCTGCAGACACCATACAGGTGCCTGTCGCGCCATCTACCGTGATGCCCAGTGCCGGCACGCAACTATAGTCTGCAGTACGCGTACAGAGCTCATCGAGAAACACCATCATCTGCTTTTGCACTTCCGGCCGCAACGGATTCGGGCAGCGGTTGCCCGATCTATCCCGCACCGTCTCACCGTGGATATCCAGTAGGAAGCTGTCTGCTGAGAAAGAGAAGAGACGGTCGAAGCTCGACAGCGGCGGCACCACCGGTACCACCTGCACGTCCGCCGCCTCCGCAAGCGGCAGCAGATCCTCTAGCAGATCCCAGCGCCACGCGTTCGGCAGCATGCCGCCATCGTAGTAGCTGTACATGCTTCCCCCCGCGTGCAGCACCAGTCGGTCAAAACCCAAGAACTGCATATAGTCCAGCATCCGGCGCAGGGAGAGCTGGCGCTGCATCCTCTCACGTCCACCCACTCCGAAGCTATCGTAGATCTGTTCGGCGTGCACCGGCATGAGGGCCAGAGTGCGTCGCAAGCCGCCCTCAGGCAGTCCGATGACGTTTTGTGACGGATAATCCACCAGGCGATAGACGGCGATTCTGCGTGCTGTCACCGCCTGCCCTGCTTCTGTCTCCCCCAGCCTGCTGAGCCGGACCTGGCAGGCATCGCCGGTCGGGTAGAACAGGAACTGCTCCTGCATGAGGCGATCACTGCCGGGCTTCAGTGTCGCCCACACCAGCAACCGATCTGCGGGCCGCCCCTCCTCCTCCTCCGACGCGGATCGCACCTGTAGGCTCACTCCGCTGGGAGCCACATCTGTATCCATCTCCACGACCAGCAGGTGGGCGCTGCCGCTGTCATCGTCACCGTCTACTTCGGTCTTGAGCAGATAGCTGCCATCCTCCTGTACCGCCTCGCGTGTAGCCTCAGCAACCGACACGCACCGGAGCGCCTCACGGATCTGCCCCCGCTGATACAGCCTCACAGCCGTCGCACGCCCCGCCTCATCAGCAGGATAGAAGCGGCCCTCGTGCACGAAGCCCAGTCCGGACTCCTCGGCCAGCCACGGCTCTCCGCCGCTGAAGAGCTCCCCATCACGCAGCTCTATGGTGGTAGACGGTGACATCCGGCTGGCGGCGGCCAGTGCTACCGGTGCTGCCGGTGGATCGTCTCGCAGTGTGCTCATCGTCCCCTCGACCACTGCCTGCAGCCCATACTGGCCTGTCATCAGCGGCAGATAGTCGGGTATCTGCACACTCACCGGATCTAGCTCAACTGCCTGCTCCTCAGGCCATGTCTGAGCCTGCGGCTGGGGCATCACTCGCGCAATCGGCACTCCTCCGAGGCTCAGCAGCAGCGCGTGGGGCTGGTCCAGCGGCTCTGTAGCCAGAGCGCGCATCTGCACGGATATAGTCTGCCCCGCTCGCACCGCCGTCGGGGCTGCGATCTCGATGATCTCGGCTATCGGCAGCGGCAATCGTGCAGCCAGCGCCTGCACCTGGTCAGTACGCAGCCGCCGATCGAAAAGCATCAGCTCTGCCAGCGCTGCCGAAGCGGTCACCGAGCC
>LSQX01161699.1_pt2 | contig 15455 bp, 12 predicted proteins | sample 654561 | NCBI WGS metagenome assembly LSQX01 (sample SAMN04489861, study PRJNA283612) | anaerobic digester metagenome | isolation source: 4 biogas reactors fed with cattle manure at either 37C or 55C with and... | place: Denmark: Kongens Lyngby | collected 2014 | reverse complement strand
GACCCCCTGGTGCAGAACCTGTTTCGCCATGTGGAGCGCGTGGGGTTTCCCCTGACCTTTCACCTGGCAGCCCAGCTGGGGGACATATACGGGCTTTACGATGATCCCGGGCTGCCTCAGCTGGAGCGGAGCTTGCAGCGGTTCCCCAATCTGATCTTCCTGGCCCATTCGCAAACCTTCTGGGCTGAGATGGGCCCACTGGAGAAACCCGCCGACCGCTATGGCTATCCCTCCTACCCTCTCAAAGAGGAGGGGGTGGTGCCCAAGCTGTTCCGCCAGTATGAAAACCTGTATGGCGACCTCTCGGCAGGGAGCGGCTGTAATGCGCTGAAGCGCGATCCCGAGCATGCGGTGCAGTTCCTCAACGAATTCCAAGACCGGCTGTTTTTTGGCACCGACATCTGCGCCCCGGATACGCCCACACCCCTGGTGGACTTCCTGCTGGAACTGCGGAATGAGGGCAAGATCAGCGAGGGGGTGTTCCAGAAGGTCGCCCGGGAGAACGCCGTCCGGGTGCTGAAGCTGGATACCAGTTAGTCCCTTGACGGCACAGGAGGATGGGATGAAGATTTACATCTGTACGGATCTGGAGGGCGTTACGGGGGTTTTCAAGTTCAAACAGACTCGCGAGCAAGATACGCCCGACTTTCGTGAGGCCATGCGCTTGTTGATGGGTGACGTGGCGGCGGTCGCTGAGGGGCTCAGGGAGGGAGGCGCGACGGAAATACTGGTCATTGACGGCCACGACGGGGGGAACAACTTCCTGCCCGAGTGCATGGTCCCCGGTGTGCGCTATCTCACCGGCTGGCCCCGGAGCAGCCCGATCTGCGGACTCGACGAAAGCTTTGCCGGGGTGGTGCTGTTGGGCTACCACGCGATGAATGGCACTCCCGACGGCGTACTCCATCACACACAGAGTTCGCTGGCCGAGTCCAAGTACTGGTACGACGACGTCGAACGAGGAGAAATCTACCAGTCTGCGGTGGTGGCGGGGCATTACAACGTGCCCGTCATCCTGGTGACCGGCGATGAGGCGGCGTGCCGAGAGGCACGGGCCACGCTCGGCGAGGACGTCCCTACCGTGGCCGTGAAGAAGGGGATTAGCCGGGAGGCAGCCATACTTCTCGCCGCTGAGGAAACCCGCCTCCTATTGATAGAAGGGGCCAAGCAGGCCATGGCCGCTCTGCCAAAGCTCAAACCCTACAAGCCGAATTTCCCGGTCCGCATGCGCATAAGATATATCAGCTCCAAAGACGCAACGCTAGAACAACCGTGGTTTGCGGAGAGAGAGTGCGAGGCGCGAAGCGGACTAGAGATTATCAGCGGCGGTACAGGATAAAAGAGGTTAACCCCGCACAGGCCTCGGTCTATACTTAGCCATACTGAGAACCGGATCCATCTCCAAGAAGGCAGCAGGAGATAGAATGTTGTACCTAACCTTCGACATCGGGACCACCAGTCTCAAGACCGCGCTTATCAATGGCCCTGGAGAGCTGCTGGCCGTGCATGTTGAGGAATATGCACTCGAGACTCCCCGACCTGATTGGGCGGAGTTGGCTCCGGAGACCTACTGGTTTGCGGCGAAGGCTGGCATCGAGGCGGTATTTGAGCAATGCGGCAAGTCTCGGCAGGACCTCTCTGCCCTGGGCTTCAGTTCTCAGGGGCAAAGCTTCATCCCCCTGGACGAGGGCGGGAAGCCGCTCTACAACGCCATCGTCTGGGTGGACGGCCGCGCACAGAAGATTGCCGAGGAATGGGAACGGGAATGGCTCTCCCTACAGGAGTACCAGGCCCTCAGTGGCTATCCCTCCGTCGCGGCGGGCCTTACGGTCTTCAAGTTGGCGTGGTTGGCGCGGTATGAGCCGACTGCACACCAAGCGGCTCGCTTCCTTTTTCTGCCGGACTACCTGATCTGGCGGTTAACTGGTGCCATGGCGACCGACTACAACCTGGCGCAGATGAGTGGGCTGTACGACATCCGGACCGGTGACTGGCACCCACAACTCATGGAGGCAGCCGGCATCACACCGGAACAACTTCCCCAGGTCTTGTCGCCGGGGACGGTTGCGGGGGAGTTGCTGCCCGCCGTCGCTCAGGAATGGGGGCTACCAGCGGGGGTGCCGGTATGTGTGGGGTGCAATGACCAGCTCGCGGGGGCCGTGGGCGCAGGCAACGTGCAGCCTGGTGTCGTTACGGAGACCACAGGCACCGCACTGGCGCTCATCGTCAGCACGCCCGAGCTCCTCGTGGACCGGACCTTCTATTCCGGAGTTCACGCTGTGCCAGGTTTGTTCTACGCCATGCCGCACGCCGGCACCTCGGCCATCGTTCTCAAATGGCTGCGTGATCTGGCCGCGCCCGGGGCCAGCTATGAGGAGTTCCTGGACGGTGTGGATAGCGTGCCGATCGGGTGCGAGGGGCTGACGGTGCTGCCACACTACATCGGGTCAGGAGCGCCGGAGTACAATCCTCGGGCACGCGGAGTGTTCGCTGGACTCACCCTGCGCCATGAGCGGCAGCACCTGGTACGCGCCATCATGGAGGCCTGCGCCTGCCTGCTGCAGGAGTGTCTGGAGCCCGTACAGGCGCACCAGTTGCAGGTAGACGCGGTGCGCTCCCTGGGCGGAGCGGCCCGTAGCGACCTGTGGCTGCAGATGAAGGCCGATCTGCTGGGCATAGCGGTCGAACGGCCAGTGTGCTCGGATGCCGCCAACCTCGGCGGAGCCATGCTAGCGGCAGTGGGCACCGGCCAGTTCCGCTCTTTGCAGGAGGCCGCTGCTGCCTGGTACCGCCCAGCGCGGACCTTTAAACCGGACGCAACGCGGCATACAGAGTATCGCCAAGTGTACGCGAAATATCGTGACCTGTATGAGAGGCTTTACGCAAGAGCGAAGAGGCAATCCGGAATCCAGAAGTGAGAACGTTGTAGGCGACTAGCCCTCAGCGTCCGGCGGCCGAGTTTTTAGTTGCTAAAACTAAGGAGGTATACATGGAGACCCTGGGTGTTGGGATAATCGGTTTCGGCTTTATTGGCAAGGTGCACGCGTACGGCTACCGCAGCATTCCACTCTTTTACGAACCTCTCCCCTTTCAGACGCAATTGGTGGGGGTGGCGGAAGTAGACGAGGCAAGGGCTGCGGCGGCTGCGGAGCAGGGGGGCTTTGAGTTCGGCACCGCGGACTGGCGCGAGCTGATCGGTCGCGAGGACATCCAGATCATCAACATCTGCTCCCCCAACAGCCTGCATGCCGACCAGGTGCTGGAAGCCATCGCCGCCGGCAAGCACATCTACTGCGAGAAGCCGCTGGTGGTGGATCCTGCCGACGCCGCCCGGGTGGCGACGGCGTTAGAGGATTATCAGGGCGTAGGGCAGATGACGCTGGAGTACCGTTTCTACCCACCGACCCTGCGCGCCAAACAGTTGATTGAAGAAGGCTTCTTGGGGGATATCATCAGTTTTCGCGCGGCCTATCTCCACTCCGGCTCAGTGGACGCCAAGAAGCCCATGGGCTGGAAGCAGCTCAAGTCAGAGGGGGGCGGCGTCCTGCAGGACCTGGGCTCCCACGTCGTGGACCTGATGGAGCACCTGATGGGGCCTTTCGCCGAGATCCTGACCGAGACGCGCATCCTCTATCCGCAGCGCCCGAACGCGGCGGGCGAGCTCGTGCCTGTCGAGGCGGATGACCAGACTCTGATGATGGTCAAGCTGTCCAACGGAGCCACCGGGACACTGGAGGCCTCCAAGATCGCCACCGGGGCAGAGGACGAGATGCGCTTTGAGATTCACGGCACCCAGGGCGGGCTACGCTTCAACGCCATGGACCCGAACTACCTGGAGGCCTACGACCTGCGCGAGCCGGAGACGCCCCTGGGCGGCCAGCGTGGCTGGCGGAAGATCGCAACCGTGCAGCGCTATGACAAGCCCGCCGGCTTCCCGGGACCGAAGTTCGCCATCGGCTGGATTCGCGGGCATATGCACTGCCTGTACAACTTCCTGGATACCATGGTCACCGGGCGCGAGCCCAGCCCGTCTCTCCACCGGGGACTGGAAATTCACCGACTGCTGGCGATGGCTCAAGAATCTGCACAGAAAAGAGAGTGGAGGAAGCTGTGAGAGGGCCTCTCGCTGACGGATTTGAGAACTTAAGCAATCAAGAGGGCGGCAATGACGGTGTAACCCCGGGAAATCCGCCCTCACATCCGAAAACGGTATCACAACTCTAAGGAGGTTTCCCTATGTCTTACTACTTTCGCGACCAATCCTGGCCCCAGATGCAAGAGCACCTGGATAAGAAATCGCTCCTCATCCTGCCCGTCGGCACCACCGAGGAGCACGGCCCGCACATGCCCGTAGACGCCGACGCGCGCATCGCCGAGGCCTATGGCAAGTCTCTGGCCGAGGCTCTCTCACCGGAGATGCCTCTGCTGCTAATGGACACCATCCGCTATGGGTACTCGATGAAGATCATGCGCCAGTGGCCAGGTACCATCATCGTGCGGACACGCGTCTTCATGGACTACGTGTTCGACATCTGCCGATCGGTGCTGGACATGGGCTTTGACAAGCTGGTACTGCTGGACTGCCATGGTCACCACTCCGGGGCACTGAACGTGGTCTCCCGCGAGCTGTGTGACGCCACGGATAAGTCCATCGCCATCATCAGCCCGGCCAAGCTGTCGGCGGACGAGTTCAACGCCATCCGCAAGTCCGAGCCGGGCGGAGCCTGCCACGCCTGCGAGTGGGAGACCTCCGTGCTCCTGCACCTCAGTCCGGAAGTCGTGGACATGTCCAAGGCGACGGACGTGGATCACATCCGCTACCACTCGGACTTCGTAGCGGGCGACGGCTTCCAGGGGCGGCAGAGGGTGACCTGGTCCACCTGGTTCCTGCAGCCGAGCCAGACGGGGTGCTACGGCTCACCGACCTTCGCCTCGGCGGAGACAGGCCGCGTGATGCTCGAGGCCGCGACCAATAACGGCGCCCAGTTCATTAAGGAAATGTGGGATAGGGAGTAGTGCCCCGCCCACACAACACGCATGACCGGCAAGGAACGCGCCCTGGCAGCCCTGCACTTTGAGGAGACCGACCGCATTCCAGTGGTGGGCGGGATGGTGCGTCATCCCGCATTCCTGGCGCGCACTGCGGGTGCCAGCGTCGAGGCCTTCTGGCAGGATCTACAGGGGGTGGCGATTCAAGCCTTCCGCAGCTTGGGCGTGGACGTCATCATGGGCCTGATCCTGCCGGAGCCGGGGCTGGAGTCAGGCGCCCAGTTCAGCTATCACGAGCAGTCCCGCTTCGCAAGTCCCGAGGAGGTGCGGGAGGAGGTGCTGCGCGTGACTGCGCAACCTGCCCCACTAGACCCTCAACGGGAGTACGACGCCTACTTGAGCGCCTATCTAAACAAGCAGGCGGCAGTTGGCGAGGACCTGCTCTGGGTGCCCACAAGCTTTGGCCACGTGGCGCAGTTCCAGCATGAGGGCTGGTTGGGAGCAGAGAACTACTACATGGCTCTCGCGTTGTATCCCGAGGAGATGCAGCGCCTATTCGTCCATTCGGCGGAGACAGTACGCCAGCGGAACGAAGCTACGGCGAAGGCGATCCTGGATCATGACCTGCCCCGGGTCATGTGGATTGGCCAGGACATCTGCGACAGCCGCGGGCCGTACCTGGCGCCAGCGGTGATGCAGGAGCTCTATCTCCAATACGTCCAGCGGTCCTTCGAGCCTCTGAAGGAGGCCGGTATCACGATCATCTGGCACGCGGACGGCAACTTCATGCCTATCGCGCGGCAACTTCTGGAGGCGGGCGCGGACGGCTTCCAGGGGATTCAGGAGACCTTTGGGGTGCCGGTGCGGGTAGAGGAGTTGAACACGCTGACCACGACCTCGGGCCACAAGCCGATCATCGTGGGCAGCGTCTCCAGCGCCACGACCATGCCCTTCGGGACGCCGCGAGAGGTGGGCGAAGAGGTGGAGCGCTGCCGCCGGTTAGCCAGGGAGCGTGGCGGCGGCTGGTGGCTCAACTTCACTTCTTCCCTCGGTCCCGAGGTGCCCGAGGAGAACCTGCACGCGTTTTACGCGCAGGCTCTCCCCGACAGCGCCTACTTCTCCACGACCAGCCCTCTAATCTGACCCGTCATCGCCGGGTGGATGTTGTAGTTGGTCCCCCACCCATCATCGCCGGGGTAGTCCCCGATCCATATGGGCCGACCCGAAAGCGGCAGAACCGCCTGGACTCCCCCGACGCTCTGTCCGTCCAGACGGATCCCCATGCCCCGCTGGCCAAAGGTCACTATCACCTCATGCCACTCGCCCTTAGGCACCGCCCTGGTCGCGTTCAGGATATGCCAGCCGTTGGAGATCTTGACCGAACTGTTCTTGCTGGGATGATAAATCTGCCACGTGAGCACTCCATTGGCATCGAGCCGCAGCTGGAAATCTCCGTTGGCGGCGCCATTGATTCCCACGGTATCCAAGATGACTCCGGGCTTGGTCCAGTTGAGGGACAGGCGGATGCGCCCATCGTCCACCGGGTAGGCGGTCGGCCCAGCGATCGAGCTGCTGGGACCCGTCAGCGTCAGGACCGGGCCTTCAGCCGCGGGGGCAGTCGTCGGGGTTCCCGCAGGTACGGGAGGTACTCCAATGGTAAAGCTCCTCTGGGCCAGCAGGCCCTGCGGGCCACTCAACTCGACCGTCCATCGCCCACTCTTCAGCCCTGCGTTATCCTTGATGGAAAACCACACCCAGCCGTTGCCCGCACTCACCTGCTGTTGCTTGCGCAGGATCTCCTTCCCCTCCCGCTTCCATACACCGGTCACGAACGTAGCCTGGGCTAGATTGGTGTAGTTCCAGAAAGCCGCCAGCTCACTGGCCTGTGGGAAGCTGTCCGCCACACCCTCGGGTTGGTTGTTGACGACCTTCTGGCATACGACCAAGTCGCTCCTGAAAGTCTGCGTACTACCACCTGGCCCGGCAGTCGCCGACGTTGGGAGGGTCTTCAAATCATAGGTGCCAGCAAGCGTAGCCGTATAGTTCTTCCCCTGGGAGGTCAACGAGTCCAACTGACCGCCAGGAGCTACCTGGCCCTGAACGGAGACCCCTGCCGCAATAGGCAGTTTCTGGAAGGAGATCACCCCACCGGTAGTGGCATCCACCGCGCGCAGAAGGTCTACGTTCACTGTGCCTGCGCCGGTACCCGTGACAGTGAGACTATACTGTCCACCGGCGGGGAGCACGTAGATCTCCACGGCTCCGGTCGTGCGAATCTCGGCGCCGGGGATTTCATTGACCGGCTTGCCTCCCACCATACCTACCCGCCGCCCCGCCTGGTCCGTGAAGACCGCGTCCGCTGGACACTTGACAATCCCCATGACCTTCTGCGCCGTGTTGAGCCAACCAATCATCTCGGTCAGAATCTTCTTCAGGCTGGGCATGAGATGATTGACTGTGTCCAGCGAGATGGTGCGGAAGGGGCGGGCGGCCATGATGTCCCCACCTCCCGCCCAGGTGCGGTAGTTCATGTAGTCCGGACACCTGAAGTCATTTCCCCATAACCGCATCTGTGACATCGCGTCGCGGGGATGGACCCTAGGCTGAGGCCAATTGGGGTCATAGGCATAGACCAGGGGGGCGCCGTGCTGGAAGCTCACGAGCTTGTAGGCCAGGACCGCATGCCCATACCTATTAGCGGCGGCAGGCGGCGAAAAGAACTCCACAATGGTGCATAGCTTCCCCGCCCTGAGGTGCTGCGCGATCACATTCTGCGTGGCGACTGTACCCAATGATACTCCCGGTCGGCTAACATCCTGATTCGTCATCAGGGCACCAAAGATGGTAGATAGCTGAGCGCGGTGGTATATGTTGATGTTCGTTCTGGCCTCGGCCAGGGTCATGTCCTTGACGGGCTTAGCGACCGGCTTGCTGCCGGGGTCCTCGAAGTAGACGGCTGCCGTGGCCGACATCCCGTAGCAGTGCCCGCCGACGCCCGCGCCCATGTTGCTGTCCACGTACTTCTTCAACCGTTGGAAGGTGGGCGGGAAGAGCAGGGTGTGCAATACCGCCTTGGGCTGGGGAGGCTCCTGGACGTTATTGAGCAGCAGCGCCAGCATCCCCTCGATGGTCTCCTCCAACTCTTGCTCCTGAAAGCCCGTGTTGCCGAAGGAGTACGTATCCTCGCCCCAGGTGAAGGGCCGCCCCTCGGCATTCTGGGCGAACCAGATACTGACCGTTTCGCTCCGAAGGTTGTTTTGGGGCTGGGGGTCCGGCTCGTTCGGCACATAACACTCCACGGTGACAGTCGCATTCTCCACCGGCTTGCCCTTGAGATCCCAGATGACAGCTCCCCCCGCCATTTGATAGGGCGGCAGAGCATCTGCGATCTTGAGCGGGTCGCCCAACTTCTGCCGTGTGGCCTCCCCCTCCAACTGTACGTAAAACTGCAGCATCACGTTCTGCGCCGTCACCTGCGCACCGGCGGCAACGCTCTGGTTCTGCACCTGGGCCGAGACCCACTGCTGGTCAGCGCGCGCCTCGCGACAAGGAGCACCCTTCAGATTCGCAAAGTCCACGCCTTTCCAGCTTAACTCCACGTCAACAATCGCCAGGTCCGCACCAAGGGGCTTGGCAACCTTGTCCAGCCAGCGCTTGGCCAGCGCGGGGATCAGCTTGTGGGCCTGTACCTGGGCTAGACCTTCGTTAGCATACCAGATGTCGGAATCCATCGGCGGCCGACCACCCTCAGGTCTGACCTCCTCAACGGTGCGGTTCACCACATGCCAGATCAGGTTCTGATAGCGCACTAACTCCCCGCTGGGGCAGGCGACCCCCTGCCCCACCAGCCGAGGGTCACCCAAGGCCTTATCGGTGAGCGGCTCCATCCCGTAAGTGTCACCCCAGCGATCCTTCAGCACCAGGGCTGCTACCTCGGGGGTCTCAAACATCATGACACTTATCTGCCAAGTGGGTCGCCACCGCATGGTCTTGCCCCGGGCCTGGGTTTCCAGGAGCTTATCGCCGACGACGTCTTCCTGGGCGATCATCAGGAACTCGCGCTGCTCTTGCGTGGTACCATCTGGAAGCGTTATCCCATGCGCCCTTACCGTGACCTCGATGGCGGGATTGCCCTGGATGTGAAAGGGCAGGGCCCCGGTGGAGTCCTGGTTCAGAAGAATATAGTCAGTGGGCTTGAGGTTCTTAATCCACTCAGGGACAGGTGGTTCTTGTGCGAGGACTGGACAATGCAGAGGTATCCACAACAGGAGCGCAGACAACAGGAGCCGAGCCATACGTGAGAAGGACATTGATGGACCTCGTTCTGGCCATGCACCTCCCCCCCCGGCTGGCCGTGAGATGCTGCCCCGCCATGTCTTTCACATATTATAGCACACTATGCCATCTGAGAGAACGCTATCCTAACATGCCTAGGGACTCTGTGAGGCAGATGCGCTGAGCACTACAGCAGGAAATTCAGCAAGGCGCCGACAAGCAGCGAGACGGTTATCATCAGCGCCGCCGCTTTGAGCATGTCCCGCACTCCAAACTCCCTGAGCAAGACCACGAAACTGGCCACACAGGGGAAGTAGGTGGTCAGCATCACACAGGCAATTATCAGTTGCTTGAGAGACAGGTTCAGCGGCGCTAACATGCCCACGGCCACGTCCTTGCGCAAGAATCCGACCAGCAGCGCACTGACGGCTCCCGAAGGCAGGCCCAGGACTCTCATTAGCGCCGGCCCGAAGAGGTTCTGCAGAAACTCGATAACGTGTAGCGTGGTCAGCAGATTGACCACCAGCACACCGAAGAGCACAAAGGGGATAGCTTCTATCAAGAACTGTCTGGCCCGGAGCCAGACCTTCTGGGCGAGCCCCTTGAGGTAAGGCAAACGATAGCGGGGAATTTCGACAAAGATCTCGGGCCGGGCTCCGGGCAGAAAGGATCTCAGGAGCAAGGCCAAGACAGTCCACAGAATGACCAGCGTACCGAAGACGGGAAGCATCCCCGCCACTCCATACGGACCGAGCAGACCAACGATCACGGCACTCTGGGCTGCGCAAGGTATGCAGATGGAGAGAAGCACCGCGGTCACAAACCGCTGCTGCCTGGATTCCAGGATGCGGGTGGCAAGGATGCCGGGGACGTTGCAGCCCAGCCCCAAGATGGTGGGGATAATGGAAAGCCCGTGAAGACCGAGGCGATGCATTACGGTGTCCACGAGTACCCCCAAGCGGGGCAAATAGCCGACGTCCTCCAGGACACTGAGCACCAGGTAGAAGCCGACGACATAGGGCAGGACGGCGGCCAGAGGGATATACAGGGCAGTAGTGAGCAGACCCATAGACTCAAATAGGTCCACCTCGCCGTCAATCAGCCTGCCAATCAGAAGCTCATGAAGTAACGTACCAGGCCCCAGGCTGGCGGAAAGCCGCTCAGTCACCGGCAGCCAGTAAGCTTCGAAGAGCGGATCGAGCACATAGTTGATCAACCCCTCACCGATCAACCGGATAAACGCGAAACAAGCCACGGCAATCAGCAGGGCCAGCGGGACACCGGTCCAGGGGCGTAAGGAGAGGTCAGAGAGGTTCTCCAGAAAGGTGTGATGCCTATGGCGAACACGCTGGACGGCCTCGACGATGTGCCCCACGCGTGCCCAGCGTGTGGCGCGTTCATGTGGCAGGGTGTTGGCGCGAGCTTCCGAGAGCCGGGAGACGAGAGTACGAATCCCCTCGCCGCTGAGCGCGCAGGTGGAGACGACCGGCACACCCAGCAACTCCTCCAGTTTGGCCGCGTCAATCTCGATCCCCTTGTGGGCGGCCTCATCGCACATGTTGAGCGCCACCACCACGGGTTTGCCCGAGTTGAGGAGCTCCAGAGTCAGGTTGAGATTGCGCTCCAGGTTGGTGGCGTCCACAACGTTAATCGCCAGATCGCCTTCGGCCAACATACGCGTGGCGACTTCTTCAGCTTTGTTGGTGGGCTCGATGGTGTAGGTGCCGGGAACGTCAACGATCTCGAGGGACTCGTCACCCAGGTTGAGGCGCCCGCGCGTGTACTCAACGGTGGTGCCGGGGTAGTTGGACACGATGACCCGGGCCCCGGTCAGGCGAGAGAACACGACGCTCTTCCCGACATTGGGGTTGCCGACCAGGAGCAGACGCTTCATTCCTTGACCTCGACAAGCACCCTGCGAGCAATGCCATGCCCCAGGGCCAGCTCCGTCGCCCCGAATCTGAGGGTCACCGGACCGCGCCAAGGCTGGCCGCTCTTCATGGTCACATACACACCAGGGCGCAAGCCCATGGAGTTGAGGCGCGCGACCATGCCAGGTCCACCTTGCACCTCCACCACGATCCCACCTTGATTGCACTTTAGTGCCGTCACTGGAGCTACCACGAGAGTCTCCTTCAGCCGCGTCAATTTCCTCAATCGCCGTTAGTCAGCTCTCTAGCGCGCTGTCTTTCGCACTCGTTGCAGGAGGCTACGGTGACCTCTAGACTGGCCCGGTCTGGCGAAAAACCATACTTTTCTCCCAGATGGCGCAGCTCTTGGTCGAGGACCGTCGACCGCACCTCCTCCACTCGACCGCAACTTGCACAAACCAGATGACAGTGCCGGTCCTGAGGTCCTACGAATTCGTAGCGACTGCAGTTCTCCGAGAGCAACACGCGACGTAAGATCCCCTGTTGTTCGAGATCATTCAGCAGCCGGTAAAGCGTCGCTCGGGAGACCGGTGGCCGGGGCAGCATATTCACCGCCGCCAGTGCCTCTTCCGCTCCGAAGTGTCCCGTCATGCCAGACAGACAGGCCAGTACCTGGACGCGCTGGCTGGTACAGCGCAGTCGCGCCCCCCGCAACAGGTCTCGAGCCAGCTCGGAGCGGTCTCGCGCCACGGATCTTCTCCTTGATCACTATTGAGACTAAGTCTCAAGTGGAATATACCGCTTCGCTGTGCGGAAGTCAAGATATTCAGCATGCTATTTTGCGCTTGACCCGACCAAGCAGGAGGGAAAGCTGCCAAGCGCGAAGTTATGTTGCATGCGACTGACCGATTCGCAGGAGCGGAAGTTACTACTTGCCGCCTGGTGCCGGCGCTTGGCACTCTTGCTGGACATCTCCGTGCCGCTGTTGCAGGCACTGGAGATCGCCGGTGATGCAGTCGGTGAGTTGGCGGAGGTCATGATCCCGCTGTCCGCGCGAGTACGGATGGGGGAGCCGCTTTCCGAGGCTCTGGGGCGACAGGGGGAGGTCTTCTCCCCTTTCTTCCGAGCTGCCGTGCTGGCCGGTGAACATTCTGACCGGTTGCCGGAAGCGCTGCGTGGCCTCGCAGAAATACTCGAGGCCGAGCGACTGCTGGAGATTAGACCAGCGGCGGTCAGTCTGGCCACTGGTGCGCCTGAGTCGCCAGCAGTGAGATTCACCCATGGCCTGCTAGCCCGCGCGGCAGCCCACAACGCCACAGAGCTGCATCTGGCGGCCAGCGACGAGGCCGTGACTACCCAGATGAAGGTGCATGGCCGCTGGCAGCCCGAGGAAGTCGAGGAGATACGGGATCCGCACGCCGTAATCCGACGCCTACTCATGCTAGCTGACATCCCTTACTGGATTCGTGAGCCGGCGGTAGGCGGCCTGCGCCTGTGGATCGAGGGGCGAGAGTACAGCCTGGGTGTAAGGGCGATTCCCCGACCCGAGGGTGGCTGGGAGCGCGTGGAGTTGGACCTGCGCCCAATAACAGCGCCGCCGGGAGAGAGCGACCCCGCATGAGATGGTCGGACTCACGCAAAGCCCCGACGGAGCTAGCTCAGGGAACAGGCGCTGATCAAGGCTCAGCGCTGCGCCAGGAGGGCCCGACGCACGGCCACGGTGGACCACGCTGGGCCTGGTGGGCGTTGGGCCTCCTATATCTGGCAGTGGTCAGCGCTTGTCTCACCGTCCAGCCGCTCGGTGTTCCCCCCGACGAGATTGCACACATCCAGTACGCCGAATTCATCGCCAGCCAGGGGCGGCTGCCCATCTGGAGCCCCCAGGATGGCGGAGAGGCCGGCTATGAGTCCCAACATCCCCCGGTGTTCTACCTGGTGGCCGCGGGGCTCTACCGTCTGACCGAGGGCCTCGCCGCTCGCTGGCGCTGGACAATTGTCCGCCTGCTCAGCGTCGTGTGTGGCCTGGTCATCCTCCTGGTCTGCCAGCGTCTATTCGAAGAGGTGCTGCCGCAGGATTCCTGGTGGCCTCTGCTCGCCACCTCCGTGGTAGTGCTGATGCCCACCGTGATGTTCTACGCCAGCCATATCAACCCGGACATCATGGTGCTAATGTGGTCTGCTTTGGTGCTCTGGCTGGCCTGCCGGGTCCGTTGGCAGCCCGGCAACCTGCGCCTCGTCGTCCTGCTGGGGATTCTCAGCGCCCTGGGGACGCTCACCAAGGTCTCTGCAGGACCGTTGTTTCTGGTAGCTCTGATCGCTCTGGGAGGTTGGATAAGAGACCCCGCCGGCGGACGGCATCGCACGCTTCGCGGCATGGGGGTGCTGCTCCTGGTCTTCTTACTCACGTGCGGTTGGTACTTCCGCATGAACTATCTTCTGTATGGGACCTTCGTCATCCACACGCCATCGCTGGTCGGTTCCGCTGTCGAGGAGGCCTTCACGACTACCAGACCCCTGTCTGCCCTCTGGGTGCTCGGCAAGCTGATGGCGAAGAACACGTATCTCAGCACCTAGGCGCCGGTGTCCTGGCTGCCAGCCGGCGAGCCCACCATCCCCGGGATGCCCTGGTACTGGCAGATGAACTACTGCAAAGTACTACTCTATGGCCTGCTCACCGTGTTCGCCGTGGCAGGGCTTGCGGGCCTGCTCTTTCGCCGCCGGACCCCGGTATCGCAGGACAACCCGCATCTGCGCTCGGCATTGAATCTCTCGGGGTGGCTGGCGCTGCTGGTAGTCCTCGGCCACCAGGCCGCTTACTGGCTCTCCGACGTCAACTTCAATATGGGCGGGCGCTATATCATGGTCGCCATGCCCGCCCTCGCCCTGCTCCTGATCAGCGGCCTGCGCCAGTGGGGGCCGCGCGTCGAGCGCTGGCTCGCGGTGTGGCCCGCGGTGCTGGTCATCATCAGCGTCGTGGGGATGTGGACGCTGGTGACCTACATCAATCCCAAGTACACACCGGGTTGGCGGCCCTTCCACTTCAGTATTGCCCCCGCCCCCCGGTACCCTGGCCAGTATGTGCCGCCGCCGTATCTCCCGCCCGGCGCAGATCAACCATGACCTCCTGGCAGAGAGAGACGGGCCGGCCTCCCAGAGACCGGCCCGTGGCCTTGCACCCCAACGGTAGGTCAGGAACGCTTCCTACTTCGCCGCGACCTGAACCTCCACGATGAGGCCGGCGAGTTGGGCACGCTTGGCCTCCAGGCGATCACGGTCCTTGGTCCAGTGATACACGTCGGCCATGATCTCCGGCTCGATTTCCAGCGCCTGGTTCACGCGAGCGAGCAAGACCGCGTGTTTCGCGGGATCTAGCTCCTTGGCGAGCTTACTCAAGGTAATGAAGTACTCCTGGTCCTCGAGCCCCTCGCGCAGGTTGGCCATCCGCATCCCCGGGATTAGCTCGAAGTCCGGCCCGGGGTAGAGGAGCGTGCCGCAACCACGTGAGCCGCCATCTACCCAGTCGCTGTTGGGCCAGCGGTCCGCCGCGTCCTGCACAATGTTGCCCGCGGGCACGCCCGAGGAGGCGAAGACCAGCAGGCCATCCATCTGGTGCTTCCAGGTGAACCAGTAGTGCATCCGTGCGGAGAGATACGGGCGGTCATAGCGAATGTACGGGGAGTAGTTGCCTTTCCCGTCACCGCCTTCGCCGCAGGTGTAACCCCAGTACTTCTCTCCATGCTGCGCTCGGCGCTCCTTGATCGCCGCGTCCAGCTCCGGGCTTATATGCGTCAGGTGCGGCGCCCAGGCATCAATCAGGCCCAGGGGATTCTCTCCCGCCTTCACCTGCAAGGGATCCACGCCACAGTTAAGCAGGTTCAGGTCGGGCACCACTTCCCGGAACCACTTGTGATGCTCGATCATTGCCAGCCAGCGCGAGTTGTCGTTGGGCTCATCGAAGAGCTCGTAGTACGAGAAGTCGTTGACCCCCAGGTCCTTCAGATGCTGGACATAGGTGACCAAGAACTCACGGTACAGCGGGTTGTTCTTGTAGGTCGCCGGATCGTGGCCACCGCCCCACTTCTCCAGCTTCACGTAGTCCTTCAGCGGATGCTTCTCGCCGGTGGCCCGATCAATGATCTGACGGTTGGGGTCGTTAAGCCACGCGGTCCAGCCAGAGTTGCAGGACAATGCGCACCAGAAGGAGCGGGAGCCATTAGCCACCCCGTTCTTGACGTATTCATCGAGGGTACTGAAGTCGAAGGTGAAATGACCGTCCGCCTCGCGATAGATCGGCACCTGCGGGCAGATGGTAATCCAATC
>LSQX01301130.1_pt2 | contig 15457 bp, 13 predicted proteins | sample 654561 | NCBI WGS metagenome assembly LSQX01 (sample SAMN04489861, study PRJNA283612) | anaerobic digester metagenome | isolation source: 4 biogas reactors fed with cattle manure at either 37C or 55C with and... | place: Denmark: Kongens Lyngby | collected 2014 | reverse complement strand
CCGGTGTTGATATTAAGACAGCATCGCAAAGGCTAGGGCATTCAAGTACTACCATAACAATGGAAATATACGCTCATATGCTAAAAGAAAAGGAGGAATCTGCGGCATCTGCGCTGGATGATTATTTACATGAAGTCTAAATACATGGCATTTACATGGCATTTTGGGGAAAAACGTCAAAAAATAGAAAATCCTAAAAAATAAAAAAAGCCCGTAACCATTGCAGTTACAGGCTTTTTTGATGGCGAGGTATAGAGGATTCGAACCCCCGACACCTAGATCCGAAGTCTAGTGCTCTATCCAGCTGAGCTAATACCTCTTAGCTTTACAATTGTACAACTTTTTATCATAAAGTGCAAGGAGGATTCGCAAAACAATTAGGAAAAATAAAGCTATCCCTTCGCGTTAATCCATGATCTTACTGAATTGATTTTCATAATTTAAGAAGTTTAGCATTAATAGCAACGATTACAGTACTTAGTGACATAAATACAGCACCCAGAGCAGGCTATATTATAACACCATAACTCGAAAGTACACCAGCGGCCAAGGGTATAGCGATGACATTATAGGACGTGGCCCAGAAAAGATTTTCGAGCATTTTTCTATAGGTCGCAATCTGAATCATCGACGAAAGTAAGAGGATTGGAATGGTGAGTATAGTTGAGATAACAAACCTTTTCTTAAAGTCCATTACCATCATTTTATGGTGGTCATGGGGCATTTTATTATTATTGTGATCCGTTTTTTTTACCGCCCTTCTAAAAAACTCTTATTAGACTATTTCTACCCTGAAAATTCTTCATATAAGGGCAGCAGGCTAAATTCATAAAAAAAAAAAAAAGAAAGATAAAATCTTTCCTTTAAATACAATCATACTCTAATTCATTTTTTAGATTAAGCCTCTAGCTACAAAAAAAGAAACATTGTTTCTTTTTCGTGGCGCGCATAGAGGGATTCGAACCCCCGGCCCCCTCCTTAGGAGGGAGGTGCTCTATCCTGCTGAGCTATATGCGCAAATATTATAATGGGGCGGCTAAAGGGATTCGAACCCTCGAATACAGGAGCCACAATCCTGTGTCTTAACCTCTTGACGATAGCCGCCATATTAAAATGGTCGGGGTGGCAGGATTTGAACCCGCGGCCCCCTGGTCCCAAACCAGGTGCGCTACCAAACTGCGCTACACCCCGACAGCAACCCTAATACTACAGAAAAATGCCATAAAAGTCAACTGTAAAACCCTAAGTTATTGTTACGTTTTATACTTAATCCATAATTTGTTCAAACTGCGCCTCTATCTTTCCCTGCTCCAGTTCCAAAATAAGATAGGATCCTTTTCTTCCTGGAGGAGGCAAAGATACACTTCCGGGGTTTAAAAAGAGTATATCCCCTATTCTTTCTTGTAAGGGAAGATGGGTATGGCCAAAAAGAACGATATTAACCCCTTGCTCCTTGGCATGGTAGTACAAATTATTAAGACCTCTCTTGACCCCTTCTTTATGACCATGGCTCATCATAATTCGGTGGCCCTTTAATTCAAAAATTCTCTTTAGGGGAAAGTGACTTAGTCCATCACAATTACCACGAACGCTGATCCCTTCTTTTAGGTCTCTACCAAAATCACCCAGATGAAGACTTAAATCAGGTTTTTCTTTTCTTATGATTTCCTCAACTGTTTTTTGGTCCCCATGGCTATCGGAGATAACTAATACCTTCATTTTTAAGTTTTTCCTCCAAACGATGCAAAGCGTCCCAGCGGTGGGAAAGATTGTGTTTTTCCTCCATGGGCAACTCACCAAAGGTTTTATCTAGAGGAGGATAATAAAAGATACTATCAAAGCCAAAACCAAAGTCTCCCCTTTCTTCCTGGGCGACTTCGCCAAAACAAAGCCCCAGCTGGGTAAACTCCCTATCCCCATACAAAAAAGCAATCTCACAGGCAAAAAAAGCATTTCTGTTCTCTATACCCTTCATTTCCTCTAACATTTTCTTTCTTTTTTCACCAAAGGATATATCCCCGCCATAGCGGGCCGTATAGATTCCGGGTCTTGCACCCATGGCCTCTACAAGCATCCCCGAATCATCACTAAGCACAGGGAAATCCGTAAGCTTTTTTATTTCTCTAGCCTTAATGAGGGCATTCTCGCGAAAGCTCTTACCATCTTCTGGGATTTCATCGTGAAAGCCCAGTTCGTGTAAACCAATAAGTTTCACCTTCCAGTGTCGGAGGATATAACGAATTTCTTCGATTTTACCAGAGTTGTGGCTGGCTACGACGATAGTCTTCATAGGCCTCATCCTGCTTTCTGATAATTTCTTTGATGCCTTCCTTGGCCATATCCAGCATATCCTCTAATTGCTTCCTCGAATAACTGGAGCGTTCTCCAGTGCCTTGGACTTCAATGAACTCTCCCTCATCATCCATAACTACATTAAGATCTACCTCGGCCCGGCTATCCTGCTGAAAGCTAAGATCTAACACTTTTTTACCATCGACAATGCCCACACTTACGGCAGCTAGTTTTTTTTGCAGGGGATTGCTACGCAGGTATCCCTTTTGCATAAGATCATCAATGGCAAGACGAAGGGCCACATAGGCTCCGGAAATCGCTGCGGTTCTGGTACCACCATCGGCCTGTAAAACGTCACAGTCCACCTGCAGCGTCATGGGACCTAGCTCCGAAAAATCCAGAGCCGAGCGCAGGCTTCTTGCAATTAACCTTTGTATTTCGACGGTTCTTCCATCAATTTCACCTGAAATTGTTCTTCTTTTTTTCCTTGTAAAGGTGGAGCCGGGAAGCATTGAATACTCCGCCGTTAGCCAACCTTCTTCGGTGGGACAAAAATTAGGAGAACCCTCTTCTGCAAACACAGTACAAAGAACTTTGGTCTCTCCAAAGATTGCCAGTACACTGCCATGGGCATGGCGGGTAAATCCACAAACGAACTCTATTTTTCGCATAGTTTACCCCATTACCTTGTAGAGCTCATCGCCTGCTTTGGGCTCTACCTCAATATCCTCATCGAATCGAAGGATTTTTCTTTGATCCAGTCGAAATTCCCCTATATGGGAGGCCTCTATACCCTGGGCATGTAACTCTTTAAGAAGTGCTTCTACCTTTTCTTTTGAAAGAGTCATAAGAAGAGACCCGGAACTGATCAGCTGATAGGGATCCAGATCATAAAAGCTAGCGACTTTTTTTGTAACATCGTGTATGGGCACCCTTGATGCATCGACAAGAAAACCAAGATCGCTCTCATAACACATTTCCGTTAAAGCTCCCACTAGGCCTCCCTCGGTGATATCATGCATAAAATGAACCCCATACTTTAGGCCAATCCGAGCTTCTTTTGCAATAGAGAGTTGCTGACCCATTTTGCGAGCATCATCAATTTCCGCCAGGCTAAGGTGAGCTCTTATTTCCTCTTTTTCCGCTACAATTATAGATACCCCTTCAAGACCCAAGGATTTTGTCATCACAATGGCATCTCCCGCTTTAATCCCTTCCAGGGGTTTTTGCACACGGCCTATGGCCGTGAGGGATAGTACTACGCGGTTTACAGCCGAGGTAATCTCTGTATGCCCTCCCAATATGTCGACATTTAGTTTTGTGGCCATATCTTGGGCTTGCTCCATAATACCAGAAATTTCTTCTTCTTTTATTTGTGGAGGTAAAAGCATGGTAATCATAACAGCCAGCGGTTCGCCTCCCCCAGCTGAAATATCATTGCAGGCGATAAGAACCGCTAGGGAACCGATGTTTATGCCCGCACCAGTAATGGGATCACTGGCAACAGCCATTAGTTCATCTCCAAACTGCAAATAGGCCACATCAAGACCTACACCAGGCCCCATCTTTGTGGTTGGACGATGATTTTTTATTTTTGAGAGGACAAGACGATGCAAATCCTCGGTAGTAAGTTTTCCTACATACATTGAATACCCCTAATCTATTTCCAAGCCCAGGGCTTTTATCTCGTCAAGACTTAGAATTTTAATTTCAAGTTCTATAGCTTTTTCCTGTTTACTGCCGGGATTTTCGCCCAGAAGCAGATAATCTGTGTTCTTAGACACCGATGAAGATACCTTTGCTCCGGCCCGGGTAAGAGCGGACTCAATCTCTCTACGAGGCAGGGGAAAACTTCCCGTTACCACAAAACGTAGATTCTCAAAGTTTCTATCAGCACCCTCTTCTTTTAAAGGTACTCCTAGACCTAGTCTTTCAAGATGATCCAGAAACTCATGGTTTTGTTCATTTTCAAAATATGTTTCTAAGGATCTTGCAAGGATGGGTCCAATTCCCTCAATCTCAATGAGTTCCGCCTCCTTGGCTCCTCTTAGCTCCTGTAGATTTTTATAGTGAAGAGCCAGAGCTCTTGCTGCTATTCTACCAATATGCTGAATGCCCAAACCAAAAAGTAGTCGATCTAGAGTTTTTTCGCGGCTCTTTTCAATTTGCTCAAGAATGCCATCAATGGACTTTTCACCAAATCCTGGCAAATGGATGAGTTCTTCTCGATATTTTTTCAAATGATAAAGATCTTCGGGACTTTTCAGATAGCCGCCCTCCATAAAACTCAGAAGGATTCGCTGGCCTAAACCCTGAATTTCCATGGCATCCCTGGAAACAAAATGTTCCAGCAACCGCAGAAGCTTAGCAGGACAGGTTGCGTTTACGCAGCGCAGTGCCACCTCATCATCAAGATGAACCAGGGTGCTAGCGCAGGAAGGACACAGCTTAGGGATTTCTACCGGAAAATAGCCTTCTCGCTTTAGTGGATCAACACCAATAACCTGAGGAATGATCTCACCGGCCTTCTCTACAAAAACCTCATCGCCGATATGAATATCCTTTTCCTTTATATAATCCACATTATGAAGGCTGGCCCTTTGTACCTTGGTTCCCGCCAAGTGCACGGGCTCTAGGATAGCCGTTGGGGTTACCACTCCCGTACGACCTACGCTCCAAACCACATCAATAAGTTTTGTTCGTGCTCTCTGCGGAGGAAATTTATAGGCTATGGCCCACCGGGGCGCTTTGCTAGTTTCGCCAAGTTTCCTTTGGAGGTCTTCTTCATTTACCTTTATTACCAACCCATCTATCTCGTAATCTTTTGTTGTACGCTCCCTTTCAAATATAGGAATTCTATCTATTATCCCTTCAATATTCTCATAGATTTGGGTGGTAATCACCTTAAATCCTAAATTTTTAAGATAGGCCAGTTTCTGATCGTGATGGCTAAAACTTGGTCCTTCTATAAGATCAAACACCAAAATCGAGAGTCCACGCCGGGCTACAAGTTTACTATCAAGCTGACGAATGCTTCCGGCAGCGGCGTTTCTTGGGTTGGCAAAGGGTGCTTTACCCGCTTCTTCCTGCTCCTTATTCAACCGTAGGAATTGCTTTTTAGGAAGATATACTTCACCTCTGACTACAAGATCCACCTCTTCACCTAGCTCCAGAGGAATGGTGCGAATGGTACGCAGATTTTGTGTTACATCTTCACCCTGGAGTCCATCCCCTCGGGTAGCCCCTAGAATAAAACGACCCCGGCGATAATGAAGAACGACACTAAGACCATCGATTTTCTCTTCAAGGACGTAATCGGTGCTCTCCCCCAGCATCTCAACTCGCCGGGCGAAATTTATGAGATCCGCTTCGTTAAATGAATTATCAAGACTCCCCAGGGGTCTTGGGTGGGCAACTTTGACAAAACCGGAAAGCAGTTCCCCTCCTACCCTTTGGGTAGGCGAATCGCCATCGACCCACTGGGGATGCTGCCGCTCTATTTTCTCAACCTCCTTATAAAGGAGGTCGTAATGATAATCGCTTATCTCGGGCTCATCAAGGACGTAGTAGAGATGACTGTGCCTTTTTAGCTCCTCAACAAGGCCTTTGTATTCTTCTTTTGTCATGCTTCTTTCCTCAGCGGAGCGTAGTCAAGATGGAGCTCTTTGAAACCGGCTGTTTCAAAGGCCACCTGTATTTTCTTGTTATCTTTTTGAATGCCCACAACAATGCCCTTTCCAAATACTTTATGGAATACTTTATCCCCTGCCCTAAAATCACTGGCCTCCCCTTTTTTATCGGCTCCAAAGGGGATGGTTCTTTGAAAGGAGTTGCCCTTGGTTTTTCCCTCAGTATAAAGAAGTTCCTGAGGTATTTCTCCGATAAAGCGCGACGCCATCATCCATTGGGGCTGACCGAAGCGAAATCTCGTATCTGCCCGGGTTAGAACTAGTTTCTTCATCGCTCTGGTGATGGCCACATAACAAAGACGTCTTTCTTCTTCCATTTCTTCATCGCTATCTTTACTTAAAAAAGAAGGAAAAAGGTCTTCATCCATACCCACTAAATATACATGGCTAAACTCGAGACCCTTGGCACTGTGTAGACTCATCAGCATAACGGGGTTCTCTGAGTGCTCATCATCCATATCTGTTAGCAGAGCAATATTGAGAAGGTAATCTTCTAGCCCACCTTCACCCCTTTCGTAGAAAGAAGCGATGTCGCTTAGAAGCTCCTCGACGTTTTCCAGCCTGCCCTTATCTTCAATAAATTTGCTGTTTCGCAGCATGGGTAGATAACCGGCTTTTTCGAGAAGTTCCACACTGAGCAAATAGGGCTCGCTTTCTTTTAAATCTATCTTTGCTTCTTCAAAAAGATTTAAAAAGTTTTCCAAGGAAGTGGAAATCCTTTTTGTAAATACTTCTTCTCTCAGTCCCTTAAGAGCGCCATCATAAAAACCCAAACCTTCCTGGGCTGCATAATCAGAAATCTTAGCTATACTTCCATCTCCCAAGCCTCTTTTTGGTATACCCATGGCTCGCAGGATTGAAATTTCATCCCTGGGATTAACTAGAACTCTAAGATAGGCCAGTACATCTTTAATTTCTTTGCGCTCAAAGAATTGTTGGCCCCCATAAATCTGATAGGGTATATCAGCCCTTCTGAGCCTTTCTTCAAAAAGCCTGCTCTGGGCATGGGTGCGGTATAAAATCGCTATTTCCTTAGCGGGTACCCCAGCTTTAAGATCCGACAAAATACCCGCCAGTACATAATCGGCTTCTTCCTGATCGCTTCTTCCATTAAATAAAAATATCTTATCGCCAACCTCCAAATCCGTCCAAAGGTTTTTCTTTGGCCTCGAAGGATTGTTTTCTATCACAGCATTGGCTGCAGCCAATATTCGTTTAGTGCTTCTATAGTTTTGTTCCAGAGTAATAACTTTAGCTCCGGGGAAATCCTTTTTAAACTCTACGATGTTTCGAATATCGGCCCCTCGCCAACCATAAATTGATTGGTCAATATCACCGACAACGACAATGTTTTTCTTAGCCTTTGTTAGAAGGTGCACCAGATGATACTGAATCTTATTGGTGTCTTGATACTCATCCACCAAGACTTCATGAAAGCGTTCTTCATAGCTTCTACGAATGTCTTCGTTTTTCTCGAAAAGTTCAACCAAGCGAAATAGTATATTATCAAAATCTACGGCTTGATATTCTCGGAGTTTTTTTTCATAAAGTAAAAAAAGATCCCACATATCCTCATCAAGGTGATCTTTATACTGGCTCAGACGTAGCATACGACTTTTGGCTTGGCCGATAAGACCTCGCACCATCTTAGGAGGGTATATTTTGGTGTCCATATCCAGTTCTTTTAAACATTGGCTAACAAGAGCCCTCTGGTCTGTTGAATCGTAGATTACAAAATCACTTTCATAACCAATAAGACCGGCATGTTTTCTAAGTATGCGCAGTGAAATACCATGAAAAGTACCTACCCACAGAGAAGACGCTTCAATTCCAGCAAGATCATCCAGACGTTCTTTCATTTCCCGAGCCGCTTTGTTGGTAAAGGTGATGGCTAGGATCCTCCACGCAGGGACGCCGCGTTCAATAAGGGAGGCAATCCTTGTAATTAAGGTCCTAGTCTTTCCCGAACCTGCGCCTGCCATAATAAGCAAGGGTCCCTTTTCTGCCAAAACAGCTTCTTTTTGCTGTGGATTCAATCCATCTATCTTCATTTTTCCTCGTTTCTATGCATCACTCAAAGAAAGGACAAGGTGTAGTGTGTGGGCCTCCATCTGATGGCGTTGAAAAACGCCGTCAAGAAGCTCGGCCCGCTTCTTTAGTTCCTGCATTTTTTTATCTTCAATATGGTTTAGGCCATGAAGGGAAAAAAACAGTAACATTTGTCCACTATCTCTGAGAATTTCAACAGTGTAGGAGCGATCGTCTTCCCGGGTAAGCTGGAAGACTTCCTCAACAAGGGCCTTAAATAAGCCCATGTCATTAATTAATAACCCATCGCTGCCTCTAATAAGCATGCTGGCTTCAGGGTCTATTCTACGGTGAACTTCACTTATAAGCTCTTTGGGCGAAAAACTTTCCATGGTGTAATGGGGAAGATTCGTTTTTGTATAGGGTAGCTCAGAAAGACGCATAATTTTTCTTTCTAATAGCAACCGTTCCAGCTTACCCTTTTTCAGTTCCTCTTTAAGGCTTTTTATTTTTTCTTTGTCCCCTTTCTCATGGGTTTCAGATTCTCTGAGAATGGAATCAAAGGAGTCTCCCAGCGCAAAATATTGAAATCTTGGGTTGTCACTCAAAAGATGCTTGTTCCTATAGGCCTCTAATATCTCTTCATTAAGGGCTGTATAGTAATCTGCCATACGATGGATAATCATTTTGTATATGACAGTGCTTGTAATTACAAAAATAAAAAGAAAGGCAACAACTTCCCATATGTGGCTTCTCAAAAATAGAGAAAAAAGATCTCGCTGCTCCTCTATGCGCTCTTCTAGCTGGCTTTCAGAAATAAAATAGCCAAAATGAAATCCTGTCTCAGGACTGTATTCTTCAAAGGAGAAGCCCTCTTCGCCGGAAGCACTTTGTTGTAAGGGAAGAATCGGCTCCCCTTCTTCACTGCGAATATACATTCCCGTATCCCATAATATGAAGTCTTGAAAGTTTTCTACCATTCGTTTTTTTATAAAATCATCATGCTTAGTGTAGACGTAAAATTCCAGGTTTAAACTGGGAGATATAGCGTAGTAGACCAGATGGGTACCTAGTTCATTTACACCTTCTTTAAGGGACTCTGTTTGTTTTAGAGGATTGCCCAGGGTTAGATCCTTTAGTGAAAGATAAACTTCATAAGTGTCCTGGAAAGTTATATTCTTTACAATACTCGAAATTTCTTTTTCTCTTTGCTGGGCATCTCCTGAGGAATCAAATAGTACATCATGAATCCCCACTCTTAATATTGCTCCGCGGTTTACGAGATCCATTTCTATATCGCTTCTTGCCTGGTGATAAATTGATTCACCCCTCAAGCGCAAAAGGTGGGCTTTTTGCTCTACTTCATCCTGAAGGGATTCACCAATGCTTTGTGCAAGATCTTCTAGGCTTCTCTGGTGGCGAGTATAGAGAAAATTCAACCACAAAAAACCCAGTAACAGAACCGTTACTGAGACTGTGAGGATGAAATACTTGAAGTACTTTTTTAAAAGCTCATCACTATACAAACCATGCCCCCTTTATAAAAGTAGCATTGTACCCAATGCTACTTTGTTAACTTTTGAATGCTCGATAATATAGCACTTCGTGTCACGATGCCAATAAATACTCCTTGATCATCAATGACGGGGACGAAGTTTTGATGGGCGATAACATCTAAAAGATCATTAAAGTCAGCATCGATAGAAACAGGGGAATAGAGTTTGCTTCTTTTTATGTCCTTTACAAATATATTTTCCATATCTTTAAATGAAATGGTTTCCTTCTTACTAATTTTTCGAAGAATATCTCCTTCGGTAATCGTACCAATATAATGACCCTTTTCATTAAGTATAGGAATAGAAGTGTAATAGTGGTGCTCCATCTTTTCAAAAAGTTGGCGCATACTGGCGTCGGTATATTCAAAGATAACATTTATTTTTGGGGTTAAGTAAAAGGCAATATTTTTCATTCATGCTCCTTGCTCTTAATAATGTGAGTGAACTTTGATGGATTAGGAAAGCTCTATACCTTTAATTATAAAGGAAAGTAGCCCGTGGTTACAAGGCAAAACTAAATAAGATTTTCACCAATATCTCGACGGTACCACATGCCTTGAAACTTGACTCTATCAATAGATCCATAGACTTTTTCTCGGGCCTGCTCAAAATTATCTCCTAGAGCAACCAAGGAAAAAACTCGTCCACTGCTATTTACTAGTACCCCATCAAGGAGGCTTGTACCACCGGAAAAGAGAAGAATATCCTCTTCGAGATTGCCTATTTCAATGGGCTGATCTTTAAGAATTTCATTGGGATAACCCTTGGAAGCAAGAACAACACAAAGCGCTACCTGATCCTTTAAAAGGACTTCCGGTATAAGCTCGTTTTTAGCCACTGCCATAGCCAGCTCTAAAAAGTCGCTTTCCAGCCGTGCCATTAGAACTTGCGTCTCTGGATCACCAAAACGCACATTGTATTCTAAGACTTTAAGTCCCTCTTTTGTACGCATACAGCCTATAAATACGACTCCTCGATAATCCATGTTCTCTGCCAGGATTCCCCTATAGGTTCTTTCCATTATCTCGTCGATTTGCTTCATATCTTTTTCGTCCACATCGGGCACTGGCGAATAGGTTCCCATCCCTCCGGTATTTGGTCCTTTTCCTCCATCGTAGGCACGTTTATGGTCCCTGGCACTGCCAAGATATTTATAACCTTGTTTGTTTACCAAATAGAAGAAGCTAATCTCAGGACCTTCAAGCTTTTCTTCGAATAATACTTTTGAACCACTGCTACCCAATAGATTTTCCACCATTAAAGCCTCGAGAATGGAATGGGCCTCATTGATGCTCTCGGGAAGAAAAACGCCCTTGCCTCCGGCAAGACCATCGGCTTTAATTACCGGTGGATTTGAAAATTTCATAAGAACATTTAGTGCATCCTTATAAGTGCGAGCTTCTTTGTAAGCGGCTGTGGGAATATCGTATTTCTGCATAAAGTTCTTACTGAAAATTTTGCTGCTCTCAAGGGCAGCCGCATCGGCTCCAGGACCAAAAACAAGGATTCCTTTTTTTCTGAAATCATCGGCTACTCCTCGAGCCAGAGGATCCTCGGGTCCGATAATCACAAGATCCCACTTCAGCTCCATTGCTGCAGCCTCTTCCAAGCTGGGTATTTTCATACCAGGATTTCCCGGCATAGCAAAGTAATCATAATCAGGGTGGTTCTTTTTCATAGCATAGAGCAGGGCGTGTTCCCTAGCTCCTGAACCAATTAGAAGTATCTTCATTTTGTCTCCTTAATGTTTAAAGTGTCGCATCCCGGTAAAGAGCATGGTAATTCCCATCTCATCACAAAGATCAATGGACTCTTGATCTCTAAGGGATCCACCGGGCTGAATAATAGCTTTGATTCCCTTTTGCGCAGCCAGAGCCACGACATCAGAAAATGGAAAGAAAGCATCGGAAGCTAGAACTTTGGCTCCGGGAGCATGCTCCAGTGCATATTTTGCCGCATCAATCCGGTTGACACTGCCTCCACCAATACCCCGGGCAGCTTTATTTTCACTGACCACAATGGCATTGCTTTTAACATACTTTACAACCCTCATGGCAAAAAGTAACTCCTCTTTTTCTTCCTGGCTTGGTTGGCGCTTTGTTACACAAACTGGCTCCTCAATAAAGGATCTGTCCTTATCCTGTACAAGCAGGCCACCTCCAAGACTCATGAAGTTTTGCTCTACCCCAGCTGCAGGGTGGACAAGAACGATACGAAGATTCTTTTTCTTCATAAGTTCTTTTAAAGCTTCCGGTGTAAAACTTGGTGCCATAACTATTTCTAAAAAAGTTTTATTCATAGCCAGGGCAGTTTTCTCATCTACCTGGCTGTTGATGGCAACAACACCACCAAAGACAGAAACCGGATCGCAGTCAAAGGCTTTTTGATAGGCTTCTTGGCAGCTCTCACCCAGTGCTACTCCACAGGGTGTATTATGCTTTACTGCTACTGCACAAATGCCTGTAAATTCCTGGGAAAGTTCCCAGGCGACTTCCATATCTCTGTAATTATTATAGGAAAGTTCCTTGCCCCAAAGAACGTCAAGGTCCGTAAGAAATCCGCCTTGAGAAGGATTCACATAAAAAGCCGCCCTCTGATGGGGGTTTTCACCGTAGCGAAGCTCCCCACGCTTTTCATAGCTCAAGATCAAGTTCTGGGGATAATCTTCCCCAGAGAGAAACTTTGCAATGGCGCTATCATAGGCCGCAGTGAGAGCAAAAACCTCTGCTGCCAGTTTTCTTTTATAGCTTTCATCGAGATTTCCCCCTTCAAGGCGCTCAATGAATTCATCATACTGGCCAGGACTTGAAAGAACACTTACAAAACGATGATTTTTCGCAGCTCCCCTAAGCATACTAGGTCCACCGATATCGATGAATTCAATTTTTTCTTCAAAACTCAGGGCTTCTTTTACCTTATCTGTAAAAGGATATAGATTGCAAACCACTAGCTCAATGGGTTTTATCCCATGATCATTCAATTCTTTTATATGGCTTTCATTATCCATACAAGCCAGTAGTCCACCATGAATCTTAGGGTGCAGTGTCTTCACCCTACCACCTAAAATTTCTGGCGCTCCGGTAATTTCTTCAACGGCTATTACATCATAGCCAAGTTCTTTGATATAGTGGTGACTTCCCCCGGTACTGATCAGTTCATACCCTTTTTGGACGAGGATCGGAAGAAGCTTCTCCAGTCCGCTTTTGTCGTAAACACTAATTAATGCTCGCATTTAATCCCTCCATAACGTAAAAATTCTTTTAAATATAGGGGTTTTTCAGCCGCTTGAACCCTGGTGGATAAAGTCTCAACGGTGTCGTCCTTATAAACAGGAACCCTGACCTGGCCAAGGATTCTACCGGTATCTATACCCTTATCCACAAGATGCACCGTGGAACCCGTTTCATTTTCTCCGGCTTCCAGTACGGCCCGGTGAACTCTCTCGCCATAGAAGAACTTTCCTCCATACTTTGGAATCAAAGAGGGATGAATGTTGAGGATGCGCCCACTATAAGCCTCCACCACATCTTCGGGAACAATATTTAAATACCCCGCCAGTAAAATATAATCCGGTGCAAGTCGATCTAGCTCTTTTTTCCACTGCCGATCTTTATCCACATAAACAACTGGTATGTCTAGGGCCTTTGCCTTTAAAACCACGCCAGCTGTCTTTACATTGCAAAATAGGGCTACAATAGAATAGCCCTTTTGATGCTGGGCAAAGTAGGAAAAGGTGGATCCACTTCCCGATGCAAAGATAACAATTCTCATCGAAGGATGCCTTTGTCCCCGGAAATCACTTTTCCTATTTCCCAGGCCTTTAATCCTTCTTTTTCTAAAAAGTCCAGAACCTGGTCTTTATTTTCTTGTTTGACCACCAGCACCATGCCAATGCCCATGTTAAATGTGCTGTAAAGCTCTTCTTTACCAAGGCCTGTCAGTTTTGCTGTAAGTTCAATAATTGCGCTTCTGTGCCATAAGTTGGTGTCCACATCAAAGCTTAGTCCCTTGGGTAGGGCTCTTGGAATATTCTCATAAAAGCCACCACCGGTTATATGACTGATTCCCAGAACTTCTAATTTTTCTATTAGAGCAAGAACAGGCTTTACATAGAGTATGGTAGGTTCACAAAGCTCTTTTCCATATTTTTCAAGATATTGGGGATAATAGTCAATGTAAATTTTTCTAAGAAGAGAATAACCATTGGAATGAAAACCGCTGGAAGCAAGACCTATAATACAGTCCCCTTCCTTTATATTTTCTCCTGTAATCAGTTTTTTTCTTTCCTGAATGCCCACACAAAAGCCTGCCATGTCCATGTCCCCAGGCTGATACATACCGGGCATTTCGGCTGTTTCGCCGCCGATAAGGGCGCATCCCACTGCTTTACAAGCCCTGGCAATGGAGGCCACCACCTTGGTCACTTCCGCCGGATCTAAATGGGCCGAAGCCAAGTAGTCAAGAAAAAATAGAGGTCTGGCCCCATGGCATAGAATATCGTTGACGCACATAGCAACGAGGTCCTGACCAATATTTTCAGTAAAGCCCGTAGCTTTAGCCATAAGTATCTTTGTTCCTACCCCATCGGTACCACTAACAAGGACCGGTTCTTCTAGCCCCGAAGGCAGTAGAAAGAGCCCGGCGAAGGATCCCAGCTCTGTTAGAACCTCTGGGCCCTGGGTTGCTTCGACAAAGGATTTCATTTCTTTTACCGCATCTTGGCCCCTATCGACATCGACACCGGCATCTTTATAACTTATTTTCATCTTTGTTTAGCAGGCAAATTTCCCGCTTCCTCCTCTCGGGCCCTTAGTATTTCTCGAAAACATATTTATTATGGGTTTTAGGAACTTTCATGGGGTATTCCCCACTAAAGCAGGCCTTGCATAGGCTATCTTCAGGAAGTCCAACGCCCTCGACAAATTCATCGGAAGTTAAAAAGCGTAGACTGTCGGCACCAATATATTCCTCGATTTCCTCCACCGACATATTGGCGGCAATAAGAGATTTCTTGCTGGGAGTATCGATGCCAAAAAAACAGGAAAAACCAACGGGTGGAGAGCTGATTCTCACATGAACTTCCTTAGCTCCTGCCTTCTTCAGTTCAAAAATAATACTGCGAAGGGTGGTTCCCCTAACAATAGAGTCATCCACTATAACAATTCTCTTTCCCTGGATATTGCTCTTAAGAATGCTTAATTTTAGCCGGAGCATACGTTCTCTGCCCTCCTGGGTTGGATCGGTAAAGGTCCTACCAATGTATTTGTTTTTAATAAAGACACTGGAATACACTGTATCCGATTCAATGGCATAGCCGATGGCAGCAGGAACACCGCTTTCAGGGACAGCGGCAACAAGATCATATTTTTCTTTGTCTCCCCTGGCTAAAATTTTTCCCAGTTCCACTCTGACTTGATAAACATTTTTTCCTGCCAGATCACTGTCGGGTCGAGAAAAATAAACAAATTCAAAACCACAGAGATTCATTGGCTTCGTTGTATCAAAATAGTGAGAATGATAACCTGAATCGTCAATCTCAATGATTTCTCCCTTGTCCACATCACGAATAAAAGTGGCTTCTAAAAGGTCCAGGGCAACGGTTTCGCTGGCTAAAATGTAATCACCTTTTTTTGTTTGCCCTAAAACAAGAGGCCTGAGACCATAGGGATCTCTTATTCCATAGAGCTTACCTTCGACAATTAAGACCAGGGCGTAGCCACCTTCAACCTGGGCTAAAGCCTTTTTAATGGCTTCCAAAGGGTTTCCCTTGTAGTGGATGGCAATGAGTTTTATTATAATCTCACTGTCACTGGTAGAGGTAAAGCTAAAGCCTTCATCGATAAGCTCTCCGCGGATTTGTACAGCATTGATTAAATTCCCATTATGGGCAAG